>Ga0307278_10000011_pt1 | contig 111282 bp, 104 predicted proteins | sample ER_DNA_117_FD_194482 | JGI IMG/M metagenome (GOLD analysis project Ga0307278, IMG submission 194482) | Bulk soil microbial communities from the East River watershed near Crested Butte, Colorado, United States - ER_DNA_117 | ecosystem: Environmental > Terrestrial > Soil > Floodplain | place... | reverse complement strand
GCGCAGGCGGAGCTAGTCTAGGAACGTAATGGCGAGATCAGGCGCACGGCGCAAACAGAAGGCAAAGGCCAAGCCACGGGTCAAGCTCCAGTCCCGCGGGGTGAGCACGCGTCCTACTCGTCCTGCGACGCGCCCGGAGTACAGCGCCGTCGAGTCGGCGATGTTCTTCCCGAAGCTTCGGCGGCAGGCGAAATGGATGTTCGTCTTCCTCGCGCTCGTCTTCGGCCTGGGCTTCGTCGTCTTCGGCGTCGGCAGCGGGGGCGGGGGCCTCGGAGACGTCCTCCAGAACTTCGGTGCATCGTCGAGCGGGCCGTCGGTCGACGACGCGAAGAAGAAGATCGAGAAGGGAGACCTCGCCGCCTACAAGGAGCTCACCGAGGCCTACCGAGCCGAAAACGAGCCCGACAAGGCGATCGCCGCCGGCGAGCAGTACGTCAAGGCGCGCCCGAAGGACTACGACTTCATGCGCTCACTCGCCGCCGACTACGAGGGCAAGGCGACGAAGCTCCGTAACGAGGCCGCCGTCGTCCAGGAGAAGCTGACCGGGCAGACCGGCGGAAGCACCTTTGCGATCCCGCAGAACACGAAGCTCGGGAAGGCGCTCGGGACCGGCCGGATCGACCAGGAGCTGACCACGGCCGCGAACACCGAGCTGACCAAGCAGTACACCGGCCTCGAGTCGGCGTACTCGCGCGCGATGCAGCTCTACCAAAACGTGGCGGTGGCGAAGCCCGACGACGTCCTGCTCCAGGTGCTGCTCGGCGAGGCTGCATATCAGTCGCGGCAGATCCCGGTTGCCATCAGGGCGTTCAAGCGCGTGATCAAGCTTGCGCCGGGCAGCGCCGAGGCGCTGCAGGCCCGTCAGCTGCTCCAGCAGCTGAAGCTTCAGCAGCAAGCCGGGAACCTTCCGTCCGGTTAGACTCCTCCGCCGGAGGGTCTTATGAACTTTGACGTGAAGACGGACAAGGTCGACGACGGCACCTATGTCATCTCGCTGACCGGCGAGGTCGACCTCTACACGGCACCCGAGTTCAAGCAGCAGCTCCTCAACGTGATCGCCGAAGGCGGCAAGGACGTCGTCGTCGACTTCACGGATACGACGTTCATCGACTCCACCACCCTTGGCGTCCTCGTCGGCGGCGTGAAGAGGCTCCGCGCAGAGGACGGCCGGCTGTCACTCGTGTGCAGCGATCGGAACATCACGAAGATCTTCGAGATCACGGGGCTCGACCGCGTCTTCACGATCTATACGACCCGCGACGAGGCGCTCGCCAAGACGGGCGCCTCCAGCCAGCCGTCGTAGTGTGCGGGGTGCACTCGGCGCTTTTCTCGCGGGCCTGATCCTCGTCGCCGGCACCGCGTGCGGCACGGGCGGGCGCGCGCACGGTGGGAATACTTCGAATGGGAAAGATCTCTTCACCGCGGGTGCGGGAAACGGGCCGAGCTGCGCGTCCTGCCACACGCTCGCCGATGCGAACGCGAAGGGCACCGTCGGACCGAACCTTGATGACGCCTTCGCCGCGGCGAAGGCGAACGGGTTCAAGGAGAGCACGATCCGGAACGTCGTACTGGACCAGATCCGGTACCCGACAAAGGGAAGCGGGATGCCGGCGAACCTCGTCAGCGGCCAGGACGCCCAAGACGTGGCCGCCTACGTCGCATCTGCGGTCGGCAAGAAGCCGCCCGCGCCGCCTTCGGGCAAGGCGAGCGGAAACGATCTCTACGCGTCCCTCGGCTGCCAGAGCTGCCATTCGCTGGACGGCTCGCCGTCGACCGGGCCGACCTTCAAGGGCCTCTTCGGAAGCAAGGTCAAGCTCACGACCGGGCAGACGGTCACAGCTGACGAGGCCTATCTGCTGGAGTCGATCCTCGACCCGGACAAGCAGGTCGTGCAGGGGTACCAGCCGGGCGTGATGAGCGGGGTGGTCAAGAAAGGGCAAGTCTCCGAAGCCGACGCGAAGAAGCTCGTCGACTTCATCAAGCAAAGTCGTTGAAAGTCCGGCATCGGCTTCGCCGGCGCCATGACGACTTTCAACGAGTGTCTTTCAATCCAAGCCGCAGCGACCATTCGCTTAGGTCGCTGTGCGATCACCTGCCGAGCGCAGGCAATACAGCTCCCGCCTCACTTGAGCGAGCCACCAAGAACTCATCTCGGCTGATGGGAGTCAGCTTCGGTTCGTTCGCAGGTGAGCGACGCTTGGTACGTCAAGATTCCCCACTCGTCTTCAAGCGCCTCCCACGAGTACCGGTGCACGTGGCCGTACGGACGGGCAAGCCGACCTATCGGACTTGTTCTTGCTCCGCCTCGAGATCGACCACGACGTGCGTGATCGGCACCGCGAAGCGCTCGCGTGCGGCTTGGACGATGCCACGCTCGAGCCAGTGCGAGCGACCCTCCGGGTGCGTCGAGATGATGATCTCGTCGGCGCCGAAGAGCCGGAGCGCGTCCTCCATCGCCTGGAGCGGCTCGGCGTCTCCGACCTCGCCCTTCGCGTCGACGCCGGCCTCACGTAGCCTCGCCAGGCTCGCGTTCAAGCGCTCCTGCGCCTGGACCCGTGCGTTGTCCTCGTCGGAGGCCCAGTGGCGAAGCGGTGAGTTCAGCGCCGGGCTGACCACGAAGACCTGCTCATCGTAGCCCTCCGAGCGGCGCCGGATCTCCTCGCGGAGCGGCCCGCCGCCGACCGTCTCGTTGGCGATCACGAGGATGCGCCGTTCGTTCGCGTTTCCCCTGCGGGAAGGCACCTGTTGCCGCGGCGGCTCCGAGCGCCGGCCGCGGGCGACGTAGACGAGGCCCGCAAGGGTCAGCCCGCCGAAGACCGCGAGGCCGGCCCACTTGTCGATCGCGAGCGCCGCAATCGCGATCGCAGCGAAGTAGCCCACGCTGACGAGGAGAAAGCGGTAGGCCTCGGCTTCACTCCTGAACGGGTTGATCATCGTCTGAAATGACCGGTCGACCCAAACGTATTAACCACCCAAGTCACAGGATGTACACCGTCGTATAGACCACAATCCACATTACGTCGACGAAGTGCCAATAGATCCCCGGGATCTCGACTCCCCAGTGCGCTTCCTGCGTGAAATGGCCCCGGAAGGCGCGCACGGTGGCGAACGTGAGCAGCGTCAGGCCGACGAAGACGTGCGCACCGTGGAGGCCCGTCAGCCCATAGAAGACCGAGCCGAAGCCGCCGTCGTGCGGAGCGAAGCCGATCCGCGAATACTCGCGCGCCTGGGTGAGCAGGAACGTAAGCCCGAGACACAGGGTCAACACGAGTCCCGCCTGGAGGCCGGCGCGGTTCCCGCGCTTGATCGACTGGAGTGCCCAATGCATCGTGAAGCTCGAGGTGAGCAGGATCACCGTGTTCACTCCCGCGACGAAGACCGGCAGGTGGAACGGATGCGGGGGCCACTCGGGAGCCCCGTTCACGACCCGGACGAAGAAGTAGGCCGTGAAGAACGAGCCGAAGAGCATGATCTCCGAAGCGATGAAGAGCAGCATGCCGAGGGTCGTCGAGTCGACCCGCGAGCTCTGGTTCGCGACCGGCGGGCCGTGATGGGCTTCCGCGTGGACCGTCACTGGGTGACCGCTTCCGTCTCCCCGGCCAGGACGACGTGCTCGACCGGCAGCTTCGAGTCGTTGTGCAGCCGCTGGACGAGGTTGCGCCGGAGCCAGGGCGAGCGCTCGGGGGCGAACGTCGAGACGATGATCTCGTCGATGCGCTCGTCGTGGACGGCCTGCATCGCGGCCGTGTAGGGATCGGGGTGCGAGACCTGGCCGTGGGCGTCGATGCCCTGGCCGCGGAGAATCGCGAGGGCGCGGCGGAGTCGGCGCTCGGCCTCGGGGTGGTCACCGCGATTCGGGTCGCTCTGCGGGGAGACGATCAGGAAGCTCGCCGGCCCTCGCGCAGCGCGCTCCCGGATGCGAGCGAGCAGCGGCTCTCCGATCACGGTCTCGTTCGCAATCACCAGCACGTTCGCCTCGCCCCCCTCGGCCTTGAGATCGACGACGACGTGCTCGACCGGCAGACCCTCCGCGACATCGCGGATACGGTCGATCACCTTCCTCCGCAGCCAGCCCGAGCGCTCCTTCGGGTGTGTCGAGACGACGATCTCGGTCGGCTTCGGGTCGAGCATCGCGATCGCGTCCCGCACCGCGTCTTCGGGGTCGGCTTCGACGACGAGGCCGTGGGCCGTGATGCCCACCTCACGCAGAGCGGCCAGCGTTCGGTCGAGGCGCCGGCCGGCGGCCGCGCGGCGGGTGTCCTCGTAGACGACGTAGCCCGCATGCGGATTGCTGACCGGTGCCAGGACCGTGATCAGGTCCGCGCCGTCCGCCGCTCGGCGCTTGAGCACCTCGATCAGGCTGGGCCCCGCAACCGTCTCGTTCGCGACGACGAGAACGTGGCTCACGGCGCGCGCGCCTCCTCGAGCTCATGCTCCCGAGCTCCATTGAACACTGCGTGCCGCGCGCCGGGCACGCCGTACTCGTACGGCCCGCCGACGATCTGCGGGATCTCGTCGAAGTTGAAGATCGGTGGCGGTGAGGAGACCTGCCACTCGAGGGTCATCGAGCGCCACGGGTTCGCACCGGCGACCGGCCCTCGCAACCAGCTGACGATCATGTTGTAGACGAACACCATGAACGAGGCGCCGAGGAAGAACGACGCGAGCGAGATGAACATGTTCCAGGCCCCGAACTTGGGGTCGTAGTCGTAGACGCGGCGATTCATTCCCTCCACGCCGATGATGTGCATGGGGAAGAACGTCGCGTTGAAGCCGATGAACGTGAGCCAGAAGTGCAGCTTGCCCAGCCGCTCGTTGTACATCCGTCCGGTCATCTTCGGGAACCAGTAGTAGATCCCGGCGAAGATCGTGAACAACGAGCCGCCGAGCAGCACATAGTGGATGTGCGCGACGATGAAGTACGAGTCCGAGGTGTGGATGTCGATCGGGACCGCGCCGAGCATGATCCCGGACAGCCCGCCGATGACGAACATCGAGACGAACCCGAGCGCGAACAGCATCGGCGTCGACAAGTTCAGACGGCCCTCCCAGGTCGTGGCCAGCCAGGAGAAGACCTTGATCCCGGTCGGGACGGCGATCAGGAGCGTCGTGACCATCATCGGCACGCGCAGCCACGGCGCCATCCCGGAGACGAACATGTGGTGCGCCCAGACCGAGAACCCGAGCACGAGGATCGCGCAGAGGGAGAGCGCCATCAGGCGGTAGCCGAAGATCGGCTTGCGCGACATGACGGAGATGACTTCCGAGGCAATCCCGAAGCCGGGCAGCATCATGATGTAGACGGCGGGGTGTGAGTAGAACCAGAAGATGTGCTGATAGCCGAGCGGGTAGCCGCCGGCGTTGAAGTCGAAGAAGCTCGTGTGCAGTACGCGGTCGAACATGACGAAGAACTGCGATCCGGCGATGAACGGCGTCGCCAGCACGACGAGCAACGAGGTCGTGAAGTTCGCCCAGACGAGCAGCGGCATGCGCCAGAACGTCATCCCCGGAGCGCGCATCGTGATGATCGTGACCAGGAAGTTGAGGGCCGTCATGATCGACGACGCCCCGGCCCACTGGACGCCCATGTTGAACCAGACGTTCCCGTCCGTACCCACCACGGAGAGCGGCGCATACCCCGTCCAGCCCGCTCCGAAAGCCCCGCCCGGCACGACGAGGCTCGAGAGCATCATGATCCCCGCGATCGGCAGCAACCAGTAGGAGAGCGCGTTCAGACGCGGGAACGCCATGTCCGGCGCGCCGATCATGAGCGGGATGACGAAGTTCGCGAGGCCCGCGAAAGCCGGGATCACGAACAGGAAGATCATCAACGAGGCGTGGACCGAGATGAGGCCGTTGTACTCCTGAGGATCGAGGTACTGAGCGCCCGGCTTCGCCAGCTCGGCCCGGAAGATCATCGCCATCAGGCCGCCGGCGAGGAAGAAGAAGATCGTCGTCACGAGGTACTGGACGCCGATCACCTTGTGGTCGGTGTTGACGCGGAAGTAGTCGCGCCAGCTGCGGGCTCCGTGGCCGGAGTGATCCTCGGGCTGGGTCGGAAAGCCGAGCGCGTAGCGCGTCCAGTAGTCGAAGGCGCCGATGCCGGCGAGGAAGCCGATCGGAGCAGTGATCAACCCGGCGATCGTGACGATGATCAGCCAGTCGAAGACCGGCTCATAGCCGGCGAGCGAGCGGAGGCCGACGACGAGCCCGAAGCCGATCCCGAAGAAGAGCGCAGTCATCCACGGCACCCGCAGCCAGCCGGGTGCGAGGACCTTCCGCCAGCCGGTCGGCGGCGGCGCGGGCGGGGCGTGCGCGGCGTGCTCGAGAACCTCGGTCACGGCGCGGTCAGCCTATCCCGGTCGCCCACAGCGTTCGCCCTTCGATCTGAGACAGCGCTCGAACGCGGGCTTCGCCAGCACGACCACGTGTGCCCGCATGAGCGCGTGGCCGAGCCCGCAGAGCTCCGTGCAGATGAGCGTGTGCTTGCCGGTCTTCGTGGGGGTGATCCCGAGCCGGGTCAGCAGGCCCGGCACCGCGTCCTGCTTCTGCCGGAACTCCGGAACCCAGAACGAGTGGATCACGTCCAGCGACCGCAGCCTGAGCTCGACCTGCCGGTCTTCCTGCAGCCAGAGCGTGCCGGACTTGAACCCTCCGTACTGCGGGTACTCGAATCTCCAGGCGAATTGCCGCGCGGTCACCTCGACCTTGAGCCGGTTTTTCTGCCATTTGCCGTTCTCGGCCAGCGCGATGGTGCTGACGATCGCGATCGCGGTCACGAGCGCCGTCGGCACTGCAGTCCAGGCGATCTCGAGGCCGGTGTGGCCGTGGATCGGGGGACCGTCGGAGTCGTCGTCCGGGCGGGCGCGAAACCGCACGACCGAGTAGATGGTGACCGCCGCCACGACCGCGAAGACGGCGATGCAGATGGCGATCACGAACCAGAAGACGAAGTCGATTCGGCCGCCTTCCTTCGACTCCTGATCGGGCAGCCAGGGGACGTAGATCGCGACGGCGGTCGCAGCAACGGCTGCGAGCAGACCGATCGTGACGACCCGGACAATTGCTCCCCTGCGCACCGGGACCGAGCCTACTCAACGTTTGGTTGCCTTGCCGTAGTTAGCGTCGGGCTCCGAGCGGGTAGACCGAAGGAAACAAGGAGGTTCACTTGGGACTTGGAGCAAGTCTGTTTCTCATCGCCGGCGGAGCCATCCTCATCTGGGGCGTGGACACCGAGGTCGCCGGCATCGATATCGACGCCATCGGAGTCATCCTGATGGTGGTCGGGATCATCGGCGCAGTGCTCTCGATGATCTTCTGGTCGTCGTGGGGCGGCTTCGGCGGCGGTGGCCGCCGACGCACCTACGTCGAGGAAGGGCCCGGCCCTCCCTACTAGCGCGTGATCTGACCCCCGGGGCGGCCGTACCGGTCGCCCCGGGCGGCGGACTAGAACGCCGTCAGAGGATCGACGTTCGCCCCGCGTACGAGCACTTCGAAATGCAGATGCGGCCCACTGGCCTCGCCGGTCGCGCCGACGCGGCCGACCGTCGAGCCGCCGACGATGCGCTGACCAACCTGGACGTCGATCCTAGACAGGTGCGCGTAGCGAGTCCGGACGCCCTGGCCGTGGGTGATCTCGACCAGCTTGCCCCAGCCGCTGCCACTCGGGCCGGCGAAGACGACCCGCCCCGCGGCCGCCGCAGCGATCGCGGTCCCCGTCGCGGCCGGGAAGTCGAGACCTGCATGGAACCGTGCGCCGCGTGGCCCGAACCGGTCTCCCACCGGCACCGGGAGTGGGCGGGCAAGCGTGAGCGGAGATCTGGGCAGTGGTGCGCGCAATGCCGCGACTGTCGATGGTCCGGCTATGCCCTTGCGTGTGATTCCGGCCCAAGCCTGGAAGCTGCGGAGAGCCGCATCGGTGTGCGAGCCGAGGACGCCGTCGAAGGTCGATGAAGGAAAACCGTGCCAGGCGAGGGCGAATTGAAGCGCGGCGACGTCCCAGCCCTTGGTGCCGAGGCTGAGCGGGCGGGCGCCGAGCGGGGAGCGCCGCCCATAGCCGCCTAGTGCCTGGCGCGTGCGTTGATTCAGGACACCGTTCGCGACCAGGCCCGCACGTTTCTGGAGCCTGCGCAAAGCCTTCTTGGTATCCGGGCCGAGCACTCCGTCGACCGTGCCCGTGTAGAAGCCTTGCCCGCGCAAGCCGACCTGAAGCGCTGCGATCTCGGGATTCCCGGCGGCGATTTCGGGATCTTCTGCCGCGGGGGTCGCGCTGGCAAACGCCAGCGGCGCTGCGACGGCGAGAATCAGAGTCACTGCGAGAAGTCGGTTCATGGCGACCTTGCGATCCGAATGTGGATCGGTCGCCGAGGTCTCTCCCGGACATCCCTAGAGAGGGGGAGCCCTAACGAGGGATCGAATCCCCAATCCGAGGGACGGCTGGGCGCGCCCGGCCTCCGATACTGCGGTCAGGCGTTCGGATGACCGGAGGACAGCTCGTGTGGCAAAGCCAAGGATTGCCAGTGCACAACGAAGTCGCCCAGCTGCGACGCGGCCGCGTGCCCTGCGCCGTCCTCCTCGCGCTCGTTGGTCTCTACGCCGTCGAAGCCCTGGCCGGCACCGGCGGGCTCCTCGACACCTTCTTCGACATCTGGGTCTACAACGGCCTTCTGCTGGGTGCCGGAGCGATGTGCCTCGCCCGCGCGGTCCTCGTCCGCAACGAGCGCCTGCCGTGGCTGCTCATGAGTTGCGCGCTCGGACTCTGGACGACCGGCGACCTTTACTACTACTTCTTCCTCTCGGGCTCCGAGAACGTGCCGATCCCTTCCATCGCGGATCCCTTCTACCTCGCTTTCTACCCCATCGGCTACGTCGCCCTGGCGCTTTTGCTCCGCTCCCGGATGCGGGTCCGCAAGGGCAACCTCTGGCTCGACGGGCTGATCGGGGCCTTCGCCGTCGGGGCGGTCGGAGCCGCAATCGTCTTCGACAAGGTGCTGAACGCCACGGGCGGCAGTTCGCTTGTCATCGCCACGAACCTCGCATATCCCCTAGCCGATCTGCTGCTCCTCGGCTTGATCGTCGGCATGTTTGCCTTGACCGGCTGGCGCTTCGACCTGACCTGGGCCTTCGTCGCCGCGGGCTTTGCGGCCTTTGCGTTGGCGGACGGCACCTACCTCTACCAGACCGCGCTTGGCCGGTATGTCGAGGGCGGGATGCTCGACGTCGGCTGGCCCGCGGCTCTCGTCCTGATCGCGTGCGCCGCCTGGCAGCCGGTGAGGGTTCTTCAGGACGCGCGATCGGAAAGTTGGCAGGCCCTTGCCATCCCAACCTTCTTCGCGCTCGTGGCGCTGTCGCTGCTCGTCTACGACCATTTCCAGCGCATCAACACGCTCTCGCTGGCACTTGCATCCGCGACGATCGCGACGGTGATCGTGCGCGCAGTCCTGACGTTCCGGGATCGCGTTCGACTCCTCGAGACGAGCCGCGAGGAAGCACTTACCGACACGCTGACGGGACTGGGCAACCGTCGCAGGTTGATATCCGACCTCGGCGAGGCGTTCTCAGTCGCCGAGTCCACGCCAAGCGCTCTTGTCGTTTTCGATCTCGACGGATTCAAGGCGTACAACGACTCGTTCGGCCATTCCGCCGGTGACGCGTTGCTCGCACGGATGGCAGTGCGACTCTCAGACTCCGTCGTCAGCGCAGGACGCGCGTACAGGATGGGGGGCGACGAGTTCTGCATCCTCACCGCTGCAGCCCACGGCCGGCCCGACGGGCTAATCGAGAGTGCGGCGATCGCTCTCTCGGAGGAAGGGGAAGGCTTCATCGTCGGCTGCTCTCTCGGCTCGGTCCTGATCCCCTCCGAGGCCGACGAGCTGACCGACGCCCTTCGCACGGCGGACAACAGGATGTACCTCCACAAGCAGCGGAACCGGGGAACCACCGACCGGCAGAGCGTCGACGTTCTCATCAGCGTGCTCGAGGAGCGCGACTCGCAGCTCGCTCATCACCTCGCGGGTGTTGCCGATCTCGCCGAGGCGGTCGCGCGCAGGCTCAAGGTCTCGCCGGGCGAGATCCATACGATCAGGCAAGCGGCCGAGCTGCATGACGTCGGCAAGCTCGCGATCCCGGAAGAGATCCTCAAGAAGCCCGGCTCGCTCACCGAGGACGAGTGGGAGTTCGTGAAGCGGCACACGGTCATCGGCCAGCGAATTCTCGGGTCCGCCCCGACGCTCGGCGGCGCGGCGAAGATCGTGCGCTCCACCCACGAGCGTTGGGACGGAGCCGGCTACCCCGACCAGTTGGCCGGCACCGACATCCCGCTCGGGGCGAGGATCATCGCCGTCTGCGACGCGTTCGACGCCATGATGTCGCGGCGGCCGTACGCGCCCGCGCTCCGGCACGAGCACGCGATGCGTGAGCTGTTCCGATGCGCCGGGAAGCAGTTCGACGCCGAGGTCGTGGAGGCGTTCGCGGCCATCCAGGAAGAGCTCACCGCCGAGCTCGTTGCCTGAGCCGGAGTCCCGAAACAGCGTGGCTATACTCGATCGTCTGGGCCGTTAGCTCAGTTGGTAGAGCAGGGGACTCTTAATCCCAAGGTCGAAGGTTCGAATCCTTCACGGCCCAAACGCGCAGCGTTTTGTCCGCAATGCGCGGAGCGCGTTGCGGACCAGTGGAGGGGGTTTCGGGGGAACCGGGAGGTTCCCCCGGGGCAGCAAGACGTGTTGGTCGAGGGGTGCGCATGTCGTGGTGCACCAACGGCCCTCACCACGGCGGCTCAGCAAATTCGTCAGCCCTCTCCGTCACGAACGACGCGAGGCGCCCACGGAACAAGCGAGCGGCCCGCAGAAGGGGACGGGCCGCTTGCGCGCCACACACGAGGCCGCCTCAGAACGGGGGAGAGGGCGTTCCGAGCAACCTCACCGCAGAACTGGCTTCACGCCAGTATGAGACGCGTGCCGATTATTGCTTATCGCCGGGCGGACTGCCGCAAAGTTTCTCTCCCCGCGGCAGCCGCCCAGCCTTCACCAGATCGGCTGCAGCACGATGAAGCTTGATGTTGGGGGCGAACGCTCGTTCGTCGCGGCGAATGGGAGCGGTGATTCATCGGTAGCTGGCACTACTTGCTCCCGTGCGCCACTGTTCAGAAATGTCCCCGACGATGCGGCCTAGGCTGCCGGCTACGTACGCTCGATAGAGCGTCAATAAACTCGTTCGATGCTGTTTACGCCCGAAGCGCACGAGGCGCTTGCGGACGAACCGTGGAGCGCTGAAAGGGTGCGAACGGCGATCGCCTCGATCGTTGCCGACGCGGAAAGTGCATTCGACGACGGTTGGCCGACGCATCCACAGGACGAGGAGGACGAGGACGACACCCGTGCGCGGTTCCGTACGGTGTATCTCGGAGGCGCGGGCGTCGTGGCTGCGCTCCACCGCCTCGCGCGGCGGGACTTCGTCGAGTTACGACGGGACTATGTCCCGTATTTGGAGCATTCACTCGATGCCCAGCCAGATTTTCCTGACCAGGACGCCCGGCGCAGCCTTTGGATGGGCGAGACCGGAATCCGGCTGGTGTTACAAAGGCTCGTTCCTTCGCAGGCTAATCTCGAGCGGCTGTCAGAGCTGATCGCGGCGGACGAGCGAGACGAACGTTGCGAATTGATGTGGGGCAGTCCCGGCACGATTCTCGCGGGTCGCGAGCTCGGGCTCGATGTGACGCCGAGCATCGGGTGGCTGCAAAGCCGCCGTGACGCCGAAGGCCTATGGACGCAGCAACTGCACGGGCGAAACCAGCGCCATCTCGGTCCGGCACATGGGTTCGCAGGGTGTGTGCTTGCGCTCGGCGATGGCGCCGGCGTCTCGGAGACCCTCCAACGCTTTGCCGTCGAGGAGGATGCGCTCGTCAACTGGCCGCCACGTGTCGGGATGCGACTCGACGCAAACGGCGACGGCCAGATCCGCACGCAGTGGTGCCATGGCGCGCCAGGGATCGTCGCGACGCTCGCCCGCCTCCTCGACGAGGAGCTTGCGGTCGCGGGCGGCGAGTTGACATGGCGTGCCGGGCCGCTGCGAAAGGGCGCGAACCTCTGCCATGGCACAGCGGGGAACGGATACGCATTCTTGGCGCTGCTCGAGCGCACGGGAGACGAACGGTGGCTCAAGCGAGCGCGCGCGTTCGCGATGCACGCTGCAGGCCAGGTTGAGCGCAGCCGGTCGGACAACGGGCGCGGCCGCCACTCGCTCTGGACCGGCGACCTTGGCGCAGCCCTCTACCTCGCCGACTGCGTCGACGGTCGAGGGCAGCTACCGATCCCGTAGGACGATCATCCGTAGCATGCGCCAGCGTCCGGGAATGTCCCTCGGTCAGGCGCAGCCAATGGCGCGAAGCTCGTTGCCTTCGATGCGTCCGAGCACGCGAATCGAGCCCTCCGTCCAGACAACGCCGCTCGCGCGCTTCGCCTCAGCGTCCAATGGCAGCCTGTATCCATGTAGGACGAGACCGCTGCAGCTAGGCGGGTACGAACTCACGAACTTCGCACACAGACGCGCCACGCCGTCTCGGAAAAGGTACTGACCTTCCACGAACACGGGTTGGTTCGGCCGTTCGTCTTGAACGGCGCTCACGGACATGACGGGAAACGAGCAATCGGTCGCTGAGCTTGCACAGGCGGGAGACACGCCCGCTGTGGTGAGAAGCAGCAGCCTGACAAACAGCAGCCTCACGCAGCGAATTATCTGCTCAATGGGGGATGCAGCTGTGTGGGCTTGGCCTCGCGAGCACTGATACCAGCACTCTTTACAGGGCGTTAAAGCCCGCCACGTACGCTTCGAGGTGCAGATGAAGACGCTCGTCTTGATCGCGGCGCTCGCGGTCGCCCTCTGGGTTTCCGCCTCGGTCGCGCCGTCAAGTCAGGCGCAATCGCAGGCCGAGTGCTCGCTGACCTCCACGGGCCTCGTCCCGCTCACCGACATGGGGCGCCGGCGCTATCGCGGCTTCCGGGGCGGCCTCTACCCGGCCGGCCGCAACAGGCCGTCGCCGGGGTATCTCCGCAAGGGTCTCGCCTCGGCGAAGCGCCTGCACACGATCGACGGCAAGATCGTCCTCCTCTCGGTCGGGATGGCGAACACGACCCAGGAATTCTCGGCCTTCAAGCGTGCGGCCGACCGCGATCCGGCGAAGAACGAGAACCTGACGATCGTCGACGGAGCCCAGGACGGCTGGGACGCGGAACGCGTACGAACCGACTCCACCTACTGGGACACGATCGACGAGCGGCTGACCGCGGCCGGCGTCTCGTCCGATCAGGTGCAAGCCGTCTGGCTGAAGGAGTTGATCGCGGGCGAAGCACGCCGTTTCCCCAAGGACGCCCGCGGGCTCCAGAACGACCTCCGTGTCATCGTCCGCACGATGCGGTTCCGCTATCCGAACCTGCGCCTCGTCTACCTCTCCAGCCGCACCTACGGCGGCTACGCGATCACCGGGCTCAATCCGGAGCCGGCTGCATACGACAGCGGGTATGCCGTTCGTGGATTGATCCAGGAGCGGATGGGCGGGAAGGTGAAGGGGCCATGGCTCGGTTGGGGGCCGTATCTCTGGACGGACGGGCTACGCGGCCGCAAGGACGGGCTCGTCTGGACGTGCGACGACGTTCAGGACGACGGGACGCATCCCTCGAAACCAGGGATCCAGAAGGTGGTCAACATGCTGCTCACCTTCTTCAAGACCGACCCCACCGCGCGGCGCTGGTTCACCGCTCCGACGCATTAGACACGTACTATCGCGCCCGTGAAGGGACCGATCGGAATCGTCGGCGCGGGTTACGTGGGCCTGCCGCTCGCTTGTGTGTTCGCCGAGGCGGGGCACCGTGTCGTCCTCGTCGAGTCGAACCCCGAGAAGATCGACATGGTCAAGCGCGGCGAGAGCTACATCAGGGACGTCCCCACCGACGACCTTCGCCGCCTCGTCGAAGCAGAGTCGATCGGAGTGACTTCGGACTACGACGCGCTCAAGGAGACGGAGGCGATCCTGCTCGCGCTCCAGACGCCGCTTTCGGCGCAGCGCGAGCCGGACCTCTCGATCGTGCTGGGCGCGGTCGAAGACCTCGCAGGCCGGCTGCAGAAGGGGCAGCTGGTCGTGCTCGAGTCGACGACGTATCCCGGAACGACGCGTGAGCGCCTCCTGCCCCTCCTCGAGCGCCACGGCCTGCGCGTCGGCGAGGACTTCCATCTCGCGTTCTCGCCGGAGCGCGTCGATCCGGGCCGGGAGGACTGGACGACGAAGAACACGCCGAAGATCGTCGGCGGAATCACGCCGGAGTGCACCGAGCGCGCCGTCGAGCTCTACAGCCGAGCGCTAGAGACCGTCCACGCAGTGTCCTCGCCGGAGGCGGCTGAGCTCACGAAGCTGCTCGAGAACATCTTCCGCTCCGTCAACATCGCGCTCGTCAACGAGCTCGCCCAGCTCTGCGACCGGATGAGCATCGACGTCTGGGAGGTGATCGGGGCCGCGGCCACGAAGCCGTTCGGCTTCATGAGCTTCCAGCCCGGGCCGGGGCTCGGCGGCCACTGCATGCCGATCGACCCCTTCTACCTGACTTGGAAAGCGCGCGAGTACGACTTCTACACGGAGTTCATCGAGCTTGCCGGCAAGGTGAACGAGAACATGCCGTGGTGGTGCCTGGGCAAGATCGTCCGGGCGCTGAACGCCCAAGAGCGAGCCTTGAAGGGTTCGAGGGTGCTGTTGCTCGGGGTCGCGTACAAGTCCGACATCGGCGACACGCGCGAGTCGCCCGCGCTGAAGCTGATCGAGCTGCTGCGGGCGGAGGGAGCCGAGGTTTCCTATCACGACGTGTTCGTCCCGGAGCTGCCGGAACATGCGCTCGCGTCCGTCCCTCTCGACCTCGAGAAGACCGACTGCGCCGTGATCGTCACGGCGCACTCCGGCATCGACTACGACAAGCTCGTCGAGCAGGCGCCGCTCGTCGTCGACCTCCGCAACGCGACGGGGCCTAACGGAACGGCCAACGGCAAGGTCTGGAAGCTGTGAGCTCAGTACGTGTGGGCCAGGTCGGCCTTGGCTACTGGGGGCCGAACCTCGCGCGGAACTTCGGGGAGCTCGCCGACCTGTGCTGGCTGTGCGACCGCTCCCCAGAGGCACTCGCCGAGGCCTCGGCCCGCCATCCGCAGGCGCGGACGACAACCGAGCTCGACGAGCTGCTTGCCGATCCGGACCTCGACGCGATCGTGCTTGCGACTCCCGTCGTCACCCACTACGAGCTTGCGCGGCAGGCGCTCACCGCCGGCAAGCACGTCTTCGTCGAGAAGCCCCAGGCCCAGACGAGCGCGGAGGCCGAGGAGCTCTTGGGCCTGGCCGAGGAGAACGGTCTCGTACTCATGCCCGGCTACCTGCTCGTCTACCACCCCGCCGTCGTGAAGCTGAAGGAGCTCGTGGACGCGGGGGAGCTCGGGGACGTGCTCTATCTGTATGGAAACCGTCAGAACCTCGGGCAGATCCGCCGCGACGAGAATGCGCTGTGGTCGCTCGGGTCGCACGATCTGTCCGTCCTCCTGCACCTGATCGATGAAGAGCCGGCCGAGGCCTGGGCGCGCGGCGAGTCCTTCCTGCGCAGCGGTGTCGAGGACGTCGTCTTCGGCTATCTGCGCTTCCCGTCGGGAGTCGTCGCGCATATGCACGTGTCGTGGCTCGACCCGCACAAGATGCGCAAGCTGACCGTGGTCGGACGGGACAAGATGGCCGTCTTCGACGACATGGAGCCCGAGCGGAAGGTCACGGTCTACGACAAGGGCCCCGTGCAGCGCCCTGCGACCGAGTGGCAGGTGCGGGAAGGCGACATCCATATCCCGAAGGTCGCGGCCGAAGAACCACTCCGGCGGGAATGCGCGCACTTCCTGTCGCTCGTGGCCGGCGAAGGCGATCCGCTCGCCGCGGCCCGGGCCGGTTGCGCGGTCGTGCGAACCTTGGAGCTCCTCCAAGAGTCGCTGGAAACAGCCGCGGTCTAGTGACTCTGAGCTACGAAGCCGCCGAAACCGCCGTCGTCTACCCGGGCACGGTGCTCGGCGACGGCTGTGTGATCGGCGACCACGCGGTCGTCGGGAAGCAGCCGGCGCTCTCGCCCCGCTCGACGGCGAGCCGGGAGGAGCTGCCGCCGCTGGAGCTGGGCCCGGGCACGATCGTGTCGGCGGGCGCGATCGTCTTCGCCGGCACGCGAATCGGCTCCCGCGTGATCGTCGGCGACCAGGCCTGCGTGCGAGAGCGTTGTGAGATCGGCGACGACGTCGTCATCGGCCGCGGCTCGCTCGTCGAGAACGACACTTCGATCGGCGCGCTGACGAGGATCCAGGCCAACGCGTACATCACGGCGTACTCGACGCTCGAGGACGACGTCTTCATCGCGCCGTGCGTGACGACGACCAACGACAACTTCATGGGACGGACAGAGCGCCGGCACGACCTGCGCCGCGGGCCGACGATCCGCCGCGGCGCGCGTATCGGCGGGGCGGCAGTGCTCTGCCCGGGGGTCGAGATCGGCGAAGAGGCCTACGTCGGCGCCGGCGCGGTCGTCATCCGTGACGTCCCGCCGCGCGCGGTCGTCGTCGGCAACCCCGCGCGCCAGATTCGCGAGGTCGCTAGCGAGGAGCTGCTGAGCGCACGCCCGGGCGCGGGCGCTTCCGGAAGCTGAGCACGTAGCCCCCGGAGCCGGGAGTCGACATCTTGACCTCGAGGTAGTACCAGCCCGCGTTTCGAACGCGGGCACGGATGCGCTCGACCGATCCGGGCGACGTAGACCGAGCGGCGAGCAGGCGTCGGTTGGCGGCAAGGCCCTCCACGCGGCGCGTGCCCGGCTTCCAGAGAAAGAGATTCGTGTCGGCGCCGCGAGGGCCGCGGAGCCTGGCGACGAGGTGCCCGCCACGGCGGAGCTTGATCTGGTAGAGGTCGATCCGATCGTCCCAGTAGTCGATCGAGGCGCGGATTCTCCCGCTCTTTCTGCCCCAGAGCAGAGGGGCGATGCGGGGCCGGTCGTTGGCCTCGAAGGCGTCGGGGGCAGGGTAGGGACCGTCGAGCGCGCGGACTGAGCTCGCGACGTCGAGGACGCCCCAGCCCGTCAGCGCGTCGCGACCCGCGGGGCAGCGGCTGCAGCCCGTGTCGGAATCCGCGTCGAACGCCGACCGGGTCAGCAGGGTGGCGACCTGGTCCGCCTGCAGCCCGGGGTCGGTCGCGAAGAGGAGTGCGGCCGCCGCCGTGACCTGAGGGGCGGAGAAGGAGGTCCCCTCGCCGCGCCGGAACTCGATCGGACCGCAATCGGAGTACCCCTGCAGGACGCAGCTGGGCCGATTCGTCGACGTCAGCAATCGCGGCAGGGTCGAGAAGATCGCCTCGCCGGGAGCCGCGATGTCGTTGTGGAGAAGATCCCGGTTCGAGAACGAGGGCACCGAGCCGTCCCGCGCGATCGCGCTGACGCCCAGAACGTGCGGGAGCGCGGCCGGATAGCCGGCATACGTCCAGGGCTCCTTGGGCGCGCGGTCGCCGTTACCGACCGCCGCGACGACGAGCACGCCCTTGCTGATCGCGTACTGGATAGCTGCGGCCTCGAGCGGTGAGTAGGCGTCGCGGTATTTGTCGTGCGGGTCGCGCATCCCGCCGAAGCTCATGTTGATCACCTGCGCGTTGTGATCGACCGCCCAGCGGATCGCCTCCGCTTCGGCCTCGGGCGAAATCGTGCCGTCGCTGCGGACGACCTTCGCAACGAGCAGCTCCGCCGCGAAGCCGATACCGGCGATGCCCTGCGCGTTGTTCACCGCCGCCGCGATCTCGCCGGCGACGAACGTGCCGTGGCCGTTCGTGTCCACCTGCCATGAGCTTGGGACGAAGCTCGCGCCCGCGGCAATCTGCTTCTGGAGCTCAGGATGGTCGGCGTCGATGCCCGAATCGAGCACCGCCACGCGTACGTCGCTCAGGGAGGGGAATTGCGTCCAGGCCTCGAAGGCTCGAACGCGGTTGAGATACCACTGGCGCACCGCCAACGGATCGTTCGGCACGAACGACAGCCGCCGGGAGCGGCGCATGCGCTCCACCCAGGCGACGCCGGGAGTGGAGGCAAGAGCGTGCGGGCTCGAGGCGTCGACCGCCAGGGCAAACGGGCCGATCGTCGAGACGGGGTGGCTGGTCCGGGCTGCGATCCGTTCCGCAACCGCGTTGGCCGAGGCGCCCTCCTGGATTCCAACCGCGAACCGTGCGGCCGCAGCCGACTCGGGCACGAGCAGCAGCAGCAGCAGAGATGGAAGGAAGAGACGCCTCATGCGGGTGTGACCCTAAGAGTAGGGCTGACCCCAGGGACGAATCCGCGCCCGGGCGCGAGTCGAGCGCGGTAGTCCCCGGGCGAGAGAGTCAAGCTCGCCTCGAAGTCGCCGCTCGCGTTGACCGTCGCCCGGGTGACGGTCGTCCACGACGTGCCGTTGAGGCGCTGGATCGCAACGCTTGCCCCTGGGAAGAGAGGTCGCGCATAGCCACGCAGGCTCGTCGCGTCCCTCAGGCCATAGAAGCGCAGGCGCGGAGCGACGGCGATGTGGGCCACCCTGCTCCGTGCGGAGCCGCTTGCGAGCCGGTAGTCGGTTGGGGCGCGAGGCCTCGCTGCGACAGTGACCGTCCCGTCCGGCTGGGCCGAGACCGCCCCCGCCTGGCGCCACGCCGATCCCGCCGGGCGCTGCTCGAGCGTCACCGAGGGCAGGCTTCGGGCGACCCCGGTCAGCGAGACCCGTGCGCCGAAGGTGACGGGAGCCTCGGGTGGCGAGAGCGAGAGCACGCCGATCCTGAACCAGGTCGAGCGCAGACCGAGAGCACGGCGTAAGTCGCTGCCGGTCACGGTCGACTCGCCCTGCGAGCCCATCGCCGTCACCGAGCGGACCCGACCCGACGGACCGGTTGCGGTGCGGAGGTCAACAAGGCGGCCCCTAGTCGAAAGGACTCGTGCAAGGCGCTTGGGCGCGACGACGAAGGGGCCCCAGCGATGGTACGGCGAGATCGTGTCGTACGGATCTCCGACCGAGACGAGATAGGGAACCAACGGCGAGCCAGGCCAGACCTCGCCGGCGGCAGCCGTCCGCCCGCCCGAGCTCGAGAAGAAGTACGTCTTCACGACGTGCCCTTCGTAGAGGACGACTTCGCCGGCGGTCTCCTGCACGGCCTGCGTCGCGGACGGCCACTCGCCCACGATTCCCCGGTAGACCTGGCTCCGAGTATCCGGGTAGAGGTCGAACCACGAGCCTGTCTTCCGCGCTGCGAGCGCATACGAGCGGGCGGCGACGGCCTGGGCTTTGAGCGCCTCGAGAAGCCACGCGTGTGGCATCTCGGATGGAACTACGCCGTAGAGGTAGCTCTCGAGTGGAACCGAGTTGACGGCTCGGAGGACGCCGTTCGCCACGGAGACCTGAAACTGACCTCGGTAGGGCCGGCCGTCGAGCCGAAGCGGCGACGTCCCGGCCATGAACAGAAGCGGTCCAGGGAGCTGCTGCGCCGGTCCGTCAGCCGGTCTGACACGCAAACCAGGCCCGAAGCGCTGGGCGCCGGCGGCTAGCTGCCAGACCCGGCCGGTGGCATCTCGAACGCGGAAAGACGCCGCGGACGAGACGCTGAGCCGCTGAGCGCTTTGTGCCAGTAGGACCCGCACGCGCGCGACTTGCGTCGGGCCCAGCGACGTTCCCGGGTAATAGTGCGCAAGGATTCGGTCGTAGCTGACACCCTGCTGGGCGAAGCCGTAAGCACCCCATTGCGCGAGGCCGACGCCGTGACCCCACCCGCGGCCGCTGACGACGAACGTCGCCTGGGCAAGCGAAGGAACACCGGCGCGCCGCTCGGCCCCACCCGAGGAGTAGGCGCCGGCGGAACCGGCGAGCAGCGCAGTCAGGGCGAGGGCGGCTAGGAGAAGCCTTGGGCGATCCATAGGCAGTGCTGTCGGCGCCCGGTCTTCGTCTCTTGACCGACCGCGGAGGCATTTGAGGCTAGCGCATCGGCCCGCGGACAGCATCCTTCTTTACAGGAACTTCAGGAACCTGCAGCAAGCAGCACGTTTCCCTAGGCTCGCCACCGGAAACTGAAAAGGGCGCGACCCCACCGAGTCTTCCTCGTGCGAGACGAACAGAGCAAGCTGCCTCCCCGCTACCGCCGGCCTGAGCTCATCGGTCAGGGCGGCATGGGCGAGATCTTCCGCGCCGAGGACGAGGTGCTCGGGCGCACCGTCGCGGTCAAGCTGCTCGCCGAGCGCTACGCCCGCGACGCGTCGATCCGGGCTCGCTTCAAGCGCGAGGCGCTCGCTGCCGCGCGGCTCTCCGGCGAGCCGAGCACGATCACGATCTTCGACGTCGGAGAGTGGCAAGAGCGTCCGTTCATCGTCATGGAGCACCTGAGCGGCGGGTCGCTCGAAGAGCGTCTGCAGCAGACCGGTCCGCCCGCCACGGGCGAGGCACTGTCATGGCTCGAGCAGGCGGCCGCGGCTCTCGACGCGGCACACCGCGGCGGAGTCGTGCACCGGGACGTGAAGCCGGGCAATCTCCTGCTCGACCGAGAAGGTGCGCTGCGGGTCGCCGACTTCGGGATCGCGAGCGCTCCCGGAATGGAGTCTCTGACGATGACCGGGACCGTGATGGGCACGGCCGGGTACCTCTCGCCCGAACAGGCCCAGGGCGAGCGCGCCAGCCCGGCCAGCGACCGTTATGCGCTCGCTGTCGTCGCCTTCGAGCTGCTCACCGGCCGGCGGCCCTTTGAGTCCGACAGCCCGACGGCGGAGGCGGCCGCGCACGTGCAGGCGCCGATCCCATCCGTCTCCGCGCAGTCGGATCTGCCTTCTGAGCTCGACCCCGTGTTCGAACGCGCGCTCGCCAAGGACCCCTCGCAGCGGTTCGAGACGGCTGCCGATTTCGTTGCTGCGCTGCGCCATGCACTCGCCGAGGCCGCGGGCTCGACACGGCTACTCACAGCGGCGAGCCCGTCGGGGAGGCGCACTTCCCCCATGCCGGTTGTCGGGGCATTCCTCCTCGCTGCGGCGATCGCGGGTGCCGGCCTCGCAGCGATCCTCGCCACCCGCGGGGACGAGGAGAATGCTGCGCGGACCGTCGTCACGAGGACGCTCCCGGGCAAGACCGTTCAACGGACGGTGACCGGTCCGCCGCCCTCCTCCCCTCAGCCCCCGCCGCCGGCCGCAGATGGCGCGGCGCTGACCGACCAGGCGACGCGCCTCCTGGACGAAGGCGACTATGCGGGCGCCGAGCGAATCGCACGGCAGGCGGTGGCCGCCCTCGCCGGTAGCGGCGAGCTCTACGAAGCGTATGCCGAGTACGACCTGGGGGCCGCGCTCGCTGGGCTTGGCCGTTGCGATGAGGCCCTCCGGCACCTGGACCGCACGGAGCAGCTTCAGGGCGAGCGTAAGGAGATCGACAAGGCCCGTAAGCGCTGCAAGGGCAACGACGTAGAGTGAGCCCGTGCGGATTCTGGTCACTGGCGCGGCCGGCTTCATCGGCTCGAACTTCGTCCACTACTGGCTCGAGGGCCATCCGGACGACCACGTCGTCGCGCTCGACCTCCTGACCTACGCGGGCAACCGGGCGAACCTGCAGGCCGTCGAGGATCGGCTCCCGTTCGTCCAGGCGGACATCGGCGACCTCGGCGTCGTCGAGAGAACCCTGCGCGAGCACGAGATCGAGGCGATCGTCAACTTCGCGGCTGAGTCGCACAACAGCCTGGCCGTCATCGATCCAGGCCTCTTCGCCCGCACGAACGTGCTGGGGACCCAGCTGCTCCTTGAGGCCGCTCGGCAGGCCGAGGTCGAGCGGTTTCACCACATCTCGACCTGCGAGGTCTACGGCGACCTGCCGCTCGACTCGGACGAGGCGTTCACCGAGGAGTCGCCGTACCAGCCGCGGACGCCGTACAACGCCTCGAAGGCGGCCGCCGACCATTACGTGCGCGCCTATCACGAGACGTACGGATTGGCGACGACGATCACGAACTGCTCGAACAACTACGGGCCGTACCAGTTCCCGGAGAAGGTGATCCCGCTCTTCGTGACGAACGCGCTCGACGACAGGCCGCTCCCCATGTACGCGTCGACGCAGAACCGGCGCGAGTGGCTACACGTGCGCGACCACTGCGGTGCGATCGAGCTCGCCTTGGAGCAGGGTCGCGAGGGTGAGACCTACAACGTCGGCTCGAGGGTCGAGGCCTCGATCGAGGAGATCGCCGACCGGGTGCTCGAGCTGACGGGAAAACCGGAGTCGCTGAAGACGGTCGTCCCCGACCGGCCGGGCCACGACCGCCGCTATCTGCTCGACTCGTCGAAGATCGAGCGCGAGCTCGGCTGGCAGCCGGAGATCGACTTCGAGGACGGGCTAAGAGAAACGGTCACCTGGTACGCGGAGAACCGCCCCTGGTGGGAGCCGCTCAGGGAGCGTCTCCAAGTCGAGGAAACCGCCTGGCGCTAACAGCCTTGACCGGTGCCAGGCACCGGACATGTCCGGACATGTCCGCGTTTTGAGCTCAGAAGCTCGGCCGTTGCAGCGTCTTTGTGCGAGAGAAACCTGTCCCAACAGGACATGTTGGGTGTCTGACACCGGACGTGTCGGCTAGAGACGTGCCAGGCAGGCGCGGAGGCCTTCGCGCCAATGGGGTAGCCGAGGTGCGTCGGCCCGCTCGCTTCTGAGGACGGAGTTGGCAGGCCGCGGCGCGGGGCGACCGAGCTCGGCCGACGAGATCCGGCGCACGCGACAGTCGATGCCGGCCTCGTCGAAGATCGCCTCGGCGAACTCGGCCCACGTGCAGTTGCCCTCGGCGGCGAGATGCCAGATGCCCTGCGGTAGCTCGAGCAGCTCGGGGGTCGCCTCGGCGAGATGCCCGACATACGTGGGGCTCCCGCGCTGGTCGTCGACGACCGCCACTTCCTCGCGCTCGGCTCCGAGAGCGAGCATCGTTCGGACGAAGTTCTTCCCGCTCCACGCGAAGAGCCAGGAGCTGCGGACGATCCAGCCGGCCCGCACCTCGCGCTCGCCCTCGAGCTTCGTGTGCCCGTACACAGAGAGTGGGCTCGGCTCGTCCGACTCGACGTAGGGCTCGCCTTTGCGACCGTCGAACACGTAGTCCGTAGAGAAGTAGACGACCGGAGCGCCGAGCGCGACGACGTTCCGCGTCCCGGCGACGTTCACCCGCGCCGCGCCCTCCGGGTCGGCTTCCGCGCCGTCGACGTCGGTCCAGGCCGCCGTATGGAGCACGAGCCTCGGCTCGAACTCGAGCGAGGACTGCGCGACGTCGAGCTCTTCGCGCGTGCGTGCGTCAGCCTCGGGGAAGACCTCGGCGAGCGCACTTCCGAGCTGCCCGCCGGCCCCGGTGATCAGGACGCGGCCTGGTCCCGTTCCGACAGGATCGGGGATTTCGTGCTCCAGAGATCGACGACTCGCGGGTCATCCCACGGAACCTCTTGCTCGTCGGGGTCGGCCGGGTCGTACTCCTCGGTCACGTGGTAGATGAAGAGAACATCTGTGAGCGCCTCGAACCCGTGCGCGCAGCGACCGGGCACATAGATCGCAGCTAGGTTCCCGTCGCCGATGTCCTCCGTGTAGGTCTCGCCGGTCTCGCGGTCGAGCACGACGACCCGCAACTTGCCCTGGAGACAGACGAAGAGGTCGTCCTGGCCACGCTCGTGAAAGTGGAGACCACGGATCACGCCCGCGCGCGAGAACGAAACGTTCGTTTGGCGTACCGGCTTCTCGATCCGGCTCGCCCGGTAGATCTCGGCGAACCAGCCGCGCTCGTCCTCGAAGCGCCGCAACGGGATCCTCCGAAGCCCCTCGATCACTTGTTGACGCCGTTCTTCCGCACGAAGTCGTTCACCGCGTAATAGGCGTCGATCGACTCGCCGGCGTCGCCCCAGAAGCCTTCGACCACGTCGTACTCCATCGTCCCCTGCTCCACGAACCAGTTGTTGACGTCGGTGATCTCGAGCTCGCCGCGCGCCGAGGGCGAGAGAGTCGGGAGGAACTCGAAAACGGAGGAGTCGTAGAAATAGAGGCCGGTGACGGCGTAGTCACTGGGCGGCTGCTCCGGCTTCTCGACGATCCCCGTGACGCGATCGCCGTCGAGGTCGGCGACACCGAGGTGCCGCAGGTGCTCCGGCTCGTCGATCTTCGAGAGGACGATCCGCGCTCCACGCTCCTGGCCCTCGAAGTTGTCGATCGCCGGCTTGATGGAGCGCTCGAAAACGTTGTCCGCGAGCATGACAAGGACGCGGTCGTCCCCCGCGAAGCGCTCCGCAAGGCCCAGAGCCTCGGCGATGCCGCCCTCGCGCTCCTGGTAGGCGTACGACAACCGGTCGATCCCGTGGCCGTGACCGTCGCCGAGCAGCCGGAAGAACTCGCCCGCGTGCGTCCCTCCGGTGACGAGCATGATCTCCGTGACGCCCCCGGCGACGATCGCCTCGATCGCGTAGGTGATCATCGGACGGTCGTAGATCGGAAGCAGGTGCTTGTTGGTGATCCGCGTGAGCGGGTGGAGGCGGCTGCCGGTGCCGCCCGCGAGGATGACGCCCTTCATGTTCGCCGGATGCTACGGCAGTAAGCACGGGGGAACGCAGCAGTTCCCCCGTGCGCTGCGGTAGCTCAACGTCCGGCTGGTCGCAGTGCCGGCTGGGGCGAGCCCTTCGTGACGAGCGGCGAGGGTGCCACGCGTGCGACGCGCGCCGCCCAGTCGGGCAGCCACCAGTTCCAGCGTCCGAAGAGCTTCATCACACTCGGCACGAGCAGGGCGCGGATGATCGAGACGTCGATGATGATCGCCGCCGCGAGGCCGAAGCCGAACTGCTGGAGGCCGACGATCGACCCGGCGACGAAGCCCATGAACGCCGCGAACATGATCAGGCCGGCGGCAGTGACGAGCCGACCGGTCTTGGCCAGGCCTGCAGTGACCGCGGCGACGTTGTCGCCGCGCTTGTCCCATTCCTCGCGCATCCTCGAGACGAGGAAGACCTCGTAGTCCATCGAGAGGCCGAAGAGCATCGCGAACAGGAAGACCGGGATCCAACCCTCGACCTGGTCGTACTGCTGGATGCCGAGCGGCTCGCCCCAGCCGAACTTGAACGCGACGACGAGCAGGCCGTAGGCCGCGCCGATCGAGAGCAGGTTCATCACGATCGCCTTCAGCGGCAGCAGCAGCGAGCGGAAGGCGCGCACGAGCAGCCCGTAGGTCAGCAGCAAGACCGCGAGCACGAGCCACGGGAAGGCCCCGTAGGTCATGTCGAGGAAGTCGACGCCTCCGGGCGGGCCACCGCCCGCAAACACGTTCACGCTATCCGGAAATCCGGCGGACGGAACGATGTCATCGCGCAGGCGATCGACGAAGTGCTGAGCGGGCGGGAGCCCGTACTCGTGCTTCCCGATGACCTGCAGGTGCACGTAACGCCCGGTCGGGTCCACGTACTGGCGACCGCCGCTGAAATCGAAGTCGACTCGAGCCACTTCCGGGTCGGTCTGGAGACCGGCCATCAGCGCTGCGACCGACCCCTGAACCTGATCGTCTGCGGCGCCGCCCGCGCGACCCGTGTCGACCACGAGGTCGCTCGGCGCGATCGCGCCCGCCCCGACGGCCGAGGTGAGCACGTTCAGGCCGCGGACGGCCTCGAGGTTCTGCGGAACACCGGTGTTCGAGCCCGGCGTCAACTCGAGCTTCGTCACAGGCGCCGCCGCGATGAGCAGCACGGCGATCGTCCCGGTCGCGAAGAGAATCGGCCGGCGCATGATCGCCCCTGCGAGCCTGGGCCAGAAGCCACGCGATGGGTCGGCGCGGCGTTCGGCAACACGCTTCGGAACCAGGCGGACACGGTCGAGCCGATCCTCGAGCCAGTAGAGCAGCACCGGCAGCAGGGTCATCGCCGCCAGCACGGAGACGAGCGGGATCAGCAGGCCGGCGAGCCCGAATCCGCGCATGAACGGCAACGGCATGAAGAGCATCAGCGCGAGTCCGATCGCGACAGCCGTTCCGCTGAACAGAACGGCGCGGCCCGCAGTCTCCATCGTGCGCTCGACGGCCTCCTCGCGACTCCGACCGGATCGATGTTCCTCGCGATACCGGTAGACCATCAACAGCGAGTAGTCGATCGCGATGCCGAGCCCGATGAGCATGACGAGGTTCGTCAGGTACGTCGACAGCTCCATGTAGTTCGCGAAGATCCAGATGAAGCCGAGCGTGACGGGGATCGCGGCCGCTGCGAGCATCATCGGGAGCAGGAACGCAAGGGAGCCGAAGACGAAGATCAAGATCGCCATCGCGATCGGGATCGCGATGAAGAGCTCGCCGACCTTCAAGTCGTTGCTCATCACGGGATCGAGGTCGTGCTCGACCGCCGACTGACCGGTCAGATACGTCTCCGTGCCGGAAACCGTCCCCGCCGCCTTGCGCATCGCATCGGTGTGGCTCTTGGCGTCGGCGGGGTCGAGGCTCGAGATGATCGTCGCCGATACGACATCCTTTGAGACGGCGTTGACCGAGGCGACCTTGCCGGTCGGAAGGGCGTGCGCAGCCCTCTCTGCTGCCTGCTTGACCGTCGGCACGAGCGCCGCCGCGTCACCCGAGGAGCCCTTCACGACCAACGAGAACGAGCCCTCCGGCTTCTGGCCGAAGTGCTGCTGCAGGATGTTTCTCGCCTTATCGCTCTCCGCACCAGGCAGCACAAACCGGTTCGTCAATAGGTCGGAAAGACCGGACGAAGCCGCTCCGGCGGCGAGGACGGCGACTAGCCAGACGGCCAGTACCGCCCAGCGAAAGCGAATCATCGTTCGGGCCCAACGTGCCATCAATCTCCTCCTGTTGTTCGACGTCGCGGTGGTTAGCGCGGGCTAGGTTAGTGATCACTAGCCCCGCGGTCAAGTAAGTAGACCCCGCTACCATCCCGCCGATGGCCCGAGACCCGATCGACCGCCTCCGAGGCGAGATGGAAGAGCTCTTCGCTGACCTCTGGCAGGTTCCCCGTTTCACTCGCCGGCGCGGCGGCTTTCGCCCGCAGATCGACTGCTACCGCACCGAGCGGCCGGCCGCGCTGACCGTCATCGTCGAGCTGAGCGGTGTCGATCCGTCGAAGATCCAGATCTACGCCGACGAGCGCACGCTCGTCGTCTCGGGTGAGCGCAGGCGACCCCGCTGCGCGGGCCGCGTGTACCAGCAGATGGAGATCGACTACGGACGGTTCACGCGCCAGGTCGCGCTGGCGGCCGACATCGATGTCGCCGGCTCGAAGGCCACCTACCGCCGCGGCATGCTGACGATCGTCCTGCCCCTCGCCAAGAAGCCTGCTTCGCCGGAGCGGGTCGCGATCCCGATCAGGACCGGGCGATGACCGACATTCTCGACGAGCAGCTCGACATCGACGAGGTCGAGCTCCCCTCGGCGCTTCCGGTCCTGCCGCTCAAGGACACGGTCGTCTTCCCCGACTCTGTGCTCCCGCTCGCGATCGGCCAGGAGCGCTCGGTGCGCCTCGTGGACGACGTCGTCTCGGGCGACCGGCTGCTCGCGCTCGTCGCAGCGAAAGACCGAGAGGTCGAGCAGCCTGGCTGGGACGACCTCTACGAGATCGGCACCGCCGCGGTCGTCCAGAAGATGATCCGCGTCCCCGACGGCTCGTTGCGCATCCTCGTCCAGGGCGTCCGTCGCATCCGCCTGCTCGAGCGGCTGCAGGACGAGCCGTATCTCGTCGGCCGGTTCGTCGAGGCGCCGGACATCGCCACCGACTCGCCGGAGACGCAGGCGTTGACCCAGAACGTCCAGACGCTCTTTGCCCGTCTGATCGGGCTCGTCCCCTACCTGCCCGAAGAGCTTGCGCTTGCCGCGGCCAACGTCGAGGAGCCCAGCGCCCTTTGCCATCTGGTCGCCTCCACGCTGAGGCTGAAGACCGAGGAGAAGCAGCGGCTGCTCGAGCTCGAAGACGTCGAAAAGCGCCTGCGCGCGGTGCTCGTGATCCTCAATCGCGAGCTCGAGGTAGCGGAGCTCGGCTCGAAGATCCAGTCCCAGGTGCAGTCCGAGATGGAGTCCTCGCAGCGCGAGTACTTCCTCCGGCAGCAGCTGAAGGCGATCCAGGACGAGCTCGGCGAAGGCGACCCCGAGCAAGCGGAGCTCAAGGAGCTCCGCGACCGGGCAGCCGAGGTCGCGCTTTCCGAGGAGGCGCGCAAGGCGGTCGACCGCGAGCTCGCGCGGCTGGAGAAGCTGCCCACGGCGGCGGCCGAGTACGGCGTCATCCGCACCTACGTCGAATGGATCCTGAGCCTCCCCTGGGACAAGACGACCCAGGACAACCTCGACCTCAAGCAGGCGCGCCGAATCCTCGACGAGGACCATTTCGACCTCGACAAGGTGAAGGAGCGCATCATCGAGTACCTCGCGGTGTCGAAGCTGAAGAACGACCTCTCCGGGCCGATTCTCTGCTTCGTCGGGCCGCCCGGAGTCGGGAAGACCTCCCTCGGCCACTCGATCGCGCGCACGCTCGGCCGCAAATTCGTGCGGATCTCGGTCGGCGGCGTCCGTGACGAAGCAGAGATCCGCGGCCATCGGCGGACCTACATCGGGGCGATGCCGGGCACGATCATCCGCGCACTGCGCGACGCCGAATCGCGCAACCCGGTCTTCCTGATCGACGAGATCGACAAGATGGGCGCAGACTTCCGCGGCGACCCGGCGAGCGCGATGCTTGAGGTGCTCGACCCCGAACAGCACTCGACCTTCCGCGACCACTACCTCGATCTTCCCTTCGACCTCTCGAAGGTGCTCTTCATCTGTACGGCGAACCAGCTCGAGACGATCCCGCCGGCGCTCCTCGACCGCATGGACGTCATCCATCTCTCCGGCTACACCGAAGAGGAGAAGCTCGGCATCGCCCGCAAGTACCTCGTGCCCAAACAGCTGAAGGCGCACGGCCTCAAGCGCTCGCAGCTCACGTTCACCGAGAAGGGCCTGCGCATCATCATTCGCGAATACACGCGCGAGGCCGGCGTTCGGCAACTCGAGCGTCAGATCGCCGCCGTCTGCCGAAAGGCCGCGCGCCGGATCGCCGAGGGCGACACCGAGCGCATGAGCGCCAACGAGAACCTCGTGCGCGAGTGGCTCGGCCCGCGCCGGTTCGTCGCCGACGTCCGGAAGCGAACGTCAGAGCCCGGCGTCGCGACCGGATTGGCCGTCACAGCCGTCGGCGGTGACGTTCTCTTTATCGAGGCTACGGCGTATCCCGGCGAGGGACGGCTGAAAGTGACAGGTCAGCTCGGCGAGGTGATGCAAGAGTCGGCGCAGGCGGCACATTCCTGGGTGCGGACGCACGGGCTGGAGCTCGGGATCGACCCGCACTGGTTCGGCGAGAACGACGTCCACGTGCACATCCCCGCTGGCGCGGTCCCGAAGGACGGCCCCTCGGCGGGAATCACGATGGCGACCGCGATCGCGTCGGTCGCGACCGGGAAACCGGTCTCGGAGGAGGTGGCGATGACCGGCGAGCTGACGCTCTCGGGCCAAGTGCTGCCGATCGGGGGCCTGCGGGAGAAGGCGCTCGCGGCGCAGCGGGCCGGGATTCACAAGGTGATCTTCCCTCGCGAGAACGAGTCCGATCTCGAGGAGCTGCCCGAGGAGACCCGCAATGAGCTCGAGTTCCTGCCCGTTGACTGGATCGAAGAGGTCCTCGCGATCGCCTTCGACGGCTCGCTGCCCAAGGCCGTGCCCGCTCGGCCGCTCAGCCGCGAGCGGAAGGCCGCTTCGGCGCGCTAGGCCGTTTGCGGCGCCCCGGACCCGGGTAGAGTCGGCTGCAAGCGAGCCAAAAAGGAGTTCCGAGCATGGCCAAGCTTCAAGACCGCGCGAGAGACCGAGCCAGCGACGTCAAGCCGTACTTCGAGCGAGCGCTGAAGGACGAGCGCGTCCGGGAGGACGTCAAGAGTGCGATCGCCACAGCCCGCGAGATCTACGACCAGCTCATGGGCGGGCGGGCGATGACCTCTGTCGCCGCCAAGGTCGCGACCGACAAGGACATCCAGCAAAGCCTTCGCGACGCGATCGACGACCTCCGTGACGCGGCCGACCGAGTCCAGGGGAAGGACTCACACGCCGCGCGCAACGCCACCCTGCTCCTCACCGGGATCGCACTCGGCATCCTCTTCAATCCCGTCACGGGACCGGGGACGCGCCGCTGGCTTCAGGACAAGATCTTCGGCGAGGGCGAAGAGTTCGAATACCGCCAGGACAACGCGAAGTAGCGCTGAGTCTTAGGCGCCGCTCGCGGTGCCGACGTCAGGACGCCGGGCTCCGCCCGGTGTCCGTCTGAACTGACCGGTCGACCCAACCCGAGCTCGTTACGAAACGCTGCTTAGCGGTCGGATCCGCCGGAGCGCCTGAGAGCGCGCTGGAGCGAGCCTGGGTCGAGGCCGTCGGCCGTCGAGATGTCGGACGAGGAGAGCAGGATCGCACCGGGCTTCGGCGCGCTGCTCTCGGGCGAGATCGGCGGCGCCCAGCCCGCGACCTGTGCGAAATCGACGTCCTGGAGGTGCTTCCAGGCGAGCAGGTAGGGGTACGGCATGACCGCCCCGTCGTACCCCATGTAGAGCATGCCGACCGGGTGGATCTCGAAGTGGAGGTGGTACGGCGTGCTCGCCGCGTCACCCGAGTTGCCGACGAAACCGACCACCGTTCCCGCTTTGACCTCGCGGCGATTGACCGCAAAGGGCGAGAAGGCCGAGAGATGCGCGTAGTAGAACTCGTTGCCCTCGTGGTCCCGCAGCCAGAGCCGCCACCCGCCAAGGTGGTTCCAGCCGACCGAGAAGATCGTGCCGTCGGCGACCGCGAGCAGCGGGGCGCCCAACGGCGCGAAGATGTCCTCACCGTGGTGCCAGCCTGAGGCGACGTCCCCGCGTGGTGCGCCGAAGGTGTTACCGAACGACGACGGGCCGTAGACCGGGAAGACGTAGCCGCCCGCGGTCAAGCGCGGTGTCACCGACTGCGGGGGACGGATGACCAACCCCGGCACCTCGGGGCCGACTCCGGGGCCGCGCGCCTGCTTCTTCGCCTTCGCAGGCTTCTTCTTCCTCGTCGGCTGGGCGGGTATCCGCTTGTGCTTGCGCTCGGTCTTGACGACGACGGCGGCCTGGGCGGAGGCCTCGGCGTAGCCAATCATCACCTCGGTGCCGGCCGGAAGCCCGTTGTGGTCGGCGGTCAGGCGCGCCTGCAGGCCCGTGATGAACACGCGCGCACCTTTCGCATCGACGGCGTCGAGCGAGGTCGTCCCTTCTTGCAGCGTGACCACGTAACCCCAATCGCCAATCGGAAACTGCGCTCCGGAGCCCGGTGCGACTGGCTGCCCGAGGATGATGAGCCCTGTCACGGCGGAACCGGCGGAATCCACTGCGGAGCCCCGCGAGCTCGCAGAGGCCTTGGCCTTCGCAGTGACGGTGCTGACGGTCACGTCTCCGCCGAAGATCGCGATCGAGGAGACCTCGGCCGAAGCGCTCGAAGTGGCGGAAGAGCCGGAGGTGGCGAAAGCGCCCGAGGTCACCGAGCCCGCGCGGACGACCGACCCGTCCGCCGGGTACGCGAACGAACCCCCAACCCCGACCGCATTAGGCGGGGCGGACACTGCTGCTGCAGACCCCCCGCTCTGCCCAGGGACCGCGACCCGAACCGCAAAGGCTCGCGCCGTGGTCGCACTCTTCTCCGAGCGCGACGCGGCGGCCGAGCCGAGGGAGGCTAGAAGTACTGCAAGCCCGAGCGCGACCGGGACCAGGCGAGCCACGCGGGCATTATTACGAGTGCCGCGGCCTACGGGGCACAATCGGCGCAGATGCCGGTCACCTCGACGGCGTGACCCGTCACGGTGAAGCCGTGAGCGCCGCCGAGGCGCTCGAGCCAGGGCTCGAGCCGGCAGTCCGCAAGCTCGACGACCTGATGGCACTCGCTGCACGTGAGGTGGTGATGGTGACCGCCGCTGCAGAGCCGGTAGCAGATCTCCCCCGGCCGGTGCATGAGCGCGTCGACGACACCGCGTCCGGACAGGAGCGCGAGGGTTCGATAGACAGTGGCGAGCCCGATCGACTCGCCGCGCGCACGCAACGTCTCGAAGATCTCCTGGGCCGTGGCGTCGTTCGGCTCGCTCGAGAGCGCCTCGAGCACGTGCAGCCGTTGGCGCGTCGAGCGAATGCCGTGCGAGCCGAGCAGGTCTTGCGCCGACGCAGCCATCGCCGTACCATACCAGTGAATGAGAGCGATAATCATTCTCATTTGCGTATGTGCCCTGCTTGGGACGACGAGCTGCGGCGGATCGGGATCGTCAAGCGGCGGCGGCAAAGAGAAGGTCGTCGCTGCCTTCTATCCGCTGGCTTTCGCCGCGCAGGAGATCGGCCGCGGCAAGGTCGAGGTCGAGAACCTCACCCCCGCCGGCGCCGAGCCCCACGATCTCGAGATCTCTCCCCGAGACGTACGCGACCTACGCGGGGCCGACCTCGTCCTGCTGGTCGGCCACGGCTTCCAGCCCCAGCTCGAGCAGGCGGCCGGGAGCGGCGACAAGGTGGTGGCTCTACTCGACACACCGGGACTGAACCTGTTCCCGAACGGCGACCCCCATGTCTGGCTCGATCCTCAGCGTTACATCCTCATCGTCCGGCGGATCGGCTCCGCGCTCCACCAGAGTGACTCCACTCAGCGCCTCATCACTCGAATACGGGCGCTCGACCGCGAGTATCGACGGGGTCTCGCGCATTGCGCCAGGCGCGAGATCGTCACGAGCCACGAGGCCTTTGCGTACCTCGCGCAACGTTACGGGCTCCGCCAGGTCGCGATCACCGGGCTCACGCCGGAGGCCGAGCCCGCGCCACGCGATCTGCAGCGCGTGATCGAGCTCGTACGGAAGACCCACGCAACGACGATCTTCTTCGAGACGCTTGTCTCGCCGCGAATCGCGGAGACGGTCGCACGTGAGACCGGCGCCAAGACAGCCGTGCTCAACCCGATCGAGGGCCTGACGCCCGCAGAACAGCGTCGAGGTGACGACTACTTCACCGTCATGCGCTCGAATCTGGCGCAACTACGTCTCGCACTAGGGTGCCGCTAGCCGTCGAGCTGCGCGGGGTTTCTTTCGCCTATCCGGGAGGCGCTGAGGTCCTGCACGAAGTCGATCTTGCCGTCGAGCCAGGAGAGTTCGTCGCGATCGCCGGTCCCAACGGGGGAGGCAAAACAACGCTCTTGCGGGTCGCGCTCGGGCTCGAGCAGCCGACTCGAGGGTCGGCGGCTCTGTTCGGCGAGCCGGCGGCACGGTTCAGCAGGCGCGCTCGAATCGGGTATCTCGCACAGCGGGCCCAGCTCGGAATCGATGCGCCCGTCAGCGTCCGCGAGCTCGTCTCGACCGGGCGAGTGCCCCGGCGCGGCCTGTTCGGCCCAATGACCGCTGGAGACCGGGCGATCGTCGAGGACTCGATCGAGCGCGTCGGTCTTTCCGCCCAGGCGAGCTCCGTGCTGGCCCGTCTCTCGGGAGGCCAGCAACAGCGCGCCTTCATCGCCAAGGCGCTTGCGGCCCAGCCGGACCTGATCGTGCTGGACGAACCGACGGCCGGCGTCGACGTCGATGCCCAGGAGGCGCTCGCGGCCCTGCTCGAGAAGCTCCACCGCGACCTCAGCGCCACAGTCATCTTTGCCTCACACGAGTTCGGCGCCGTCGAGCGCTTCGTCGATCGCCTCGTGCTCGTGCGCGGCGCGATCGTCTTCGACGGCGATCCGGCCGCGCTGCCCACGACCTGGCACGACCCCTCACATGTCCATCCTTGAGCTCGACTTCATGCGGCTCGCCTTTGCGGCCGGGACGTTCGTCGGCCTCCTTGCGCCGGCGGTCGGCTTCTTCCTCGTCCAGCGACGCATGAGCTTGATCGGAGACGGGATCGGCCACGTCGCCTTCGCGGGGGTCGCAGCGGGGTACCTGCTCGGCATCTCGCCGGTCGGAACAGCCCTCGTGGCGGCGGTGCTCGGAGCCGTGGCGATCGAGTGGCTTCGAGCCCGTCATCGAACGGCCGGGGACCAGGCCCTCGCGCTGCTCTTCTACACCGGCATCGCGGGAGGCGTCGTCATGATCTCGGCGGCAGGCGCGCTCAACGCGAACCTGTTCACGTTCCTCTTCGGTTCGATCCTGACAGTCACCAACGGAGATCTCGTTCTCGTAGCGGCGCTCGGGGCCGCAGGGCTGGGTCTGATCACTCTCCTCTACCGCGCGCTGCTGGCCACGGCGCTGGACGAGGAGGGAGCGCGGGTCGCGGGCGTCCCCGTCGGAGCGCTCAACGTCGTCCTGGCCGCCCTGACTGCGGTCACGATCGCGGTCTCGATGCGAATCGTCGGCATCTTGCTCATTGCAGCGCTGATGGTGCTGCCGGTGATCGCGGCCAGCCGCGTCGCCTGGAGCGTTCGCTCCACCATCTTCCTGGCGATGGCGATCGGCCTCGGCTCCGTCTACATCGGACTCACGACGTCGTACTACGCGGACCTGGCTCCCGGGGGAGTGATAGTGCTCGTGTCGGCGGGGTCGTTCGTCGTCGCGCAGGCCGCCAGTACGCTTCTTCAGCGCCGAAGCTAATCGCGGAGCTCGCGCCGCGCGAACTCGCGAAAGCGCACGCGCGTCGGCTCGTCGGGCCCGACGGGCTCGTCGGCCTCGGCTTGAGAGAGCTCGTTCGCGACCGCGCGCACCTCGGCGGCGATTGCCTCGCGATGGGCGGGATCGCGCAACAGCCCCTGCACCCAGGTCTCCGAGCCGTCGTAGGCCTCGACCTCGTTCTCCATGAGCAGCCGACCGAGCAGCATCCCGACACGGATGTTGGCGAACGTGCGGAAGGCCAGGAGCTTTTCAGGCGAGTCGACGAGCGTGCGCAACTCGGGCTCCTCGGCCTCGATCTCGCTCACGATCTCGCCGATCGGCTCGTCGACGAGTGACATCCAGAGCTCTTCCTGCTCTCTCACATATTCAGGATACTCGCCTCGAGCGCCACGCCAGCTGGGCCGCGACGAGCAGCATGAGCAGACCGAACAGGCGCCGCAGGGTCTGTTCGGGAAGCGCCTTCGCGGCCAGCACGCCGATCTCGACGCCAGCGACCGCGGCGCAGCCGATGATCGCAGCGGCGCGCCAGTGGACGTTTCCGTACCGGTGCTGACGCCAGGTGCCGGCGGCGACCACCGGCAGGATCGCCAGCAGCGACGTGGCCTCCGCGTCGACCTGGTCGAGCCCGAAGATAGCGATCAGAATCGGGACGAAGAGAATTCCGCCGCCTACTCCAAACAGGCCCGCAAGGACACCCGCGAGCATTCCGAGCACGGCCGCGAGCAAGAGCTCGAGCATCAGACGAGCAACCAGATCCCGATCGCCGCCAGGACGCCGGCGAACCCGAGGCTCAGAGCAGGCCCGCCAATCCGCTGCTGGAGCGCAGTTCCACCCACGGCTCCGACTGCTGCGGGCAGACCGAGTAGAACGGCGTACCCCAGATGCACGTCACCGTGCAGCGCGTACGAGACCGAGCCGACCAGGGCGATGATGCCGATCGAGGCGAGAGAGGTCGCCATCGCCGGCCGCTCGGAGAAGCGGCTGACGAGGATCAGGAGCGGCACGACGACGGTCCCCCCACCGACTCCGAGCAGAGCGCTGAAAAAGCCGGCGACTATCCCAATGAGAACGAGCCGAACTGGCACCCGCCCTATCGTACGAAGCGTGCCGTCCGAAGACGTGCTTGCCCGCCTTGCCGGGGACCCGCAGCGCGCGGCGATCCTGCTCGACGTCGACGGCACGCTCGCTCCGATCGTTCCGCGGCCGGAAGACGCGCGGGTGCCCGACGATACGAGAGGCGAGCTCTCGCGGCTCGCAAAGAGCTACGGGCTCATCGCCTGCATCAGCGGGCGAACCGGAGAGGACGCGCGCCGGCTCGTCCACGTCGAGGGAGTGCGCTACGTCGGGACGCACGGCCTCGAGCTCGAGCCCGAGGCCGAGCAGTGGCGCGACCGCATCCACGAGTTCGCCGCAAGCATCGAATGGCCCGTCGAGGACAAAGGGCTTAGCGTCTCGTTTCACTACCGGGAAGCCACGGACGAGGAGTCTGCTCTCCAGTACCTCGAGGAGGTCGCGGAGCGTGCGCGAACAGTCGGCCTCGTACCGCGCTTCGGTCGGAAGGTGCTCGAGCTGCGGCCGCCGGTGCGGGCCGACAAGGGGACCGCCGTCCGCCACCTGCTCGCCGGGAGCGCACTGGGACGAGCTCTCTATGCAGGCGACGACACGACCGACCTCGACGCCTTCGGCGCGCTCTACGGCCTCGAGCTAGGCGTTCGCGTCGCGGTCTCCTCGGACGAGGCCCCCGCCGAGCTCGTCCGCAGCGCTGACATCGTCGTGGGCTCGCCCGTGGAGCTGCTCGCCCTGCTCAAACGGCTCTGATGACCATCGCCGCCGTCGCCAACTTCCGGGCCGAGCCGCTGTGTGCCTGCGTGTGAGCGGCGACCGCCAAGCGGGCCCGCCGCGTACCCGAGTGAGGCACACGCTGCCTGCCGTGCGCGCCGCTCGACGCGGACGCGGTAGCTGGCGAAGAAGGCGACCGCCCGACCCAGGAAGCCGGCGGCGGTGACCGCATTCTCGTCGACGAGCCCCTCGGTAGGCGATTCCGGCGGCCACTGCCGCAGCCGCTCATCCGGATCTCGCACGCGCACGTCTCGTCGGGCATCGAGCCCAACGGGAAGCTCGAACGGGGCTTCCTCGGCGGCTGCCGTTAGTTTGACCAAGAATTCTCAAGGTTGACGCAGGATGCGATTCGTGCGATAACTAATGCAGGTAGTCCGTCAGGGCGGGACAGTCTGTGGGAGAGGTTTTGCGGCACGATTCTCGAAGGGGGATAGACATGCGGCGAGCGGACGACCGCGCGATCGAGCGGCTCACGCGCGCGCACAATAAGGCGCTTCGGCTAGTCGCAGTCGCCGTCGCGTTGTTGGTCGTGTTCGGTCCACTGATGGGCGGGGCCGGTGCAGTCAGCCAGACGGTCACGAGCGTCGCAGACTCCTTCACGAGCGAAGCCTTCCCTTCCGCGAATTACGCGACGGTCAGCTACCTCAAGGTCCAGGGCGGCTCGGCGCGAAACGGCTACGTGAAATTTACGGTGAGCGGCTGGAGCGGCCCGGTTGGAAAGGCGACGTTGAAGTTCTGGACGCTGACGAGTCACGCGACAGGGTTCGACGTGCGGTCGGTCTCCGACAACACGTGGAGCGAGACTACGCTCACCTACAACAACGCTCCGCCCTTCTCGTCGACCGTCACGGCCTCGTCAGGACCCTTCGCCGACAGGGTCTGGGTCTCCCTGGACGTTACGCCGCTCGTAAGCGGCAACGGGACGTACAGCCTCGCCCTCACGACCTCGAGCCCGGACTATCTCCAGGTGGCGAGCAAGGACAATGGCTCTTCGACGGCGCCCCGCCTCATCCTCGACTCGCCCGGCGCCCCCGTGAATACCTCGCTTCCCACGATCAGCGGCACACCACAGGACGGGCAGACGCTGACAGCAAGTCCAGGAACGTGGACCGGCGCGCCGCCTCCGACGTACACCTACCAGTGGAAGCGCTGCGATGGGACCGGGGGCGGCTGCTCCGATATCGCCGGCGCGATCGGCACGACCTACACGGCAGGAGTGGCGGATCTCGGCGGGACGATTCGCGTGGCCGTGACTGCTACGAACCTCGCCGGCTCGAGCACTGCGGCCTCAGCCCAAACGGCCGTGGTGTCCGCGGCTGCTCCGAGCAACGTAGCGCCGCCGTCGATCACGGGCACAGCCCAGGACGGGCAGACCCTGACCGCCAACACCGGGTCCTGGAGCGGCACGCCCCCGATCTCGTACGCCTATCAGTGGCGCAGTTGCAACCCAGCTGGAGCCGGCTGCGCCGACATCGCGGGAGCGACTGCCTCGACCTACGCGCTCGCGCCAACGGACGTCGGGACCACCGTTCGGGTCGCGGTCACGGCATCGAACGCGGGCGGGTCAAGCACCGCCGTCTCGAACGCGACCGCCGTAGTCGGCGCCGTGCCGCCCACGAACAATTCCGCGCCGACTGTGTCGGGCACCCCGCGGGACGGAGAGACGCTAACGGCGGGCTCGGGAAGCTGGTCCGGCACGCCGCCGCTCGCCTACGCTTACCAGTGGCGCCGGTGTAATGCTGGAGGCGGCGGCTGCGTCGACATCATTCCGTTCAACGGCTCCAGCTATACGCTCGCAGCGGCCGACATCGGCTCGACCATCCGGGTAGCCGTCACGGCCTCGAATTGGGCAGGATCGAGCACCGCCGTCTCCAGCGCGACCGCGGTTGTCGTCGCCGCGCCGCCGGTCAATACGGCCGCGCCGACCGTCTCGGGGACGGCGCGTGACGGCTCCACGCTCAATGTCGCCGCAGGTACGTGGACGGGAACGGCGCCCATTACCTACGCCTACCAATGGCGCCGTTGCGACACGGCCGGCGGCAACTGCAGCGACATCACAGGAGCAACCGCAAGCACCTACGCCGTCGTCCCGGCCGACGTGGGTGCCACCATCCGGATTGCCGTGACCGCGTCGAACAGCGGCGGCACGACCACGGCGACCTCATCGGCGACGAACGTCGTTGCGCCGCTGCCGCCGTCAAACACCGCCTCCCCCACCGTCACGGGGACCGAGCAAGAGGGGCAGACGCTCACGGTAAGCGCAGGGAGCTGGTCCGGCACGCCGCCCCTCACGTATGCCTATCAGTGGCGTCGGTGCGATCCCGGCAGCAACTGCGTCGATGTCGACGGCGCGACAAGCACGACGTACGCGTTGACGGCGGCCGACGTGGGCATGACGGTCCGCGTGGCCGTCACAGCCTCGAACTCAGGCGGCTCCGCCACGGCTGTGTCGGCGCCGACCGGCATCATCGTGTCGGTCTCGGCCTCGCCGCCGACGAACAATTCGCCTCCGACGATCTCCGGAGTCGCCAGGGACGGCAATACCCTGACCGCAGATCCAGGTTCATGGTCCGGACAGCCGCCGATCACCTATACCTACCAGTGGCGCCGCTGCGACACGAACGGCGGCGCCTGCGCCGACATCGCCGGCGCGACCGCGCAAACGTACGTGCTTGCCCCAGCTGACGTCGGCTCCACCATTCGCGTCACCGTGACCGCCTCGAATGCGGACGGCGCAGGCACAGCAACCTCGGCGGCCACCGCCACCGTCGCGCCAGCTCAGCCCGGCAATACCGGAGCACCCACCATTTCGGGCGTCGCACAGGACATGCAGACGCTCACGGCGAGCCCGGGGAGCTGGTCAGGCACGCCCCCGATCTCGTACGCCTATCAGTGGCGCCGCTGCGATTTCGGGAACCTCGTCTGCAGCGACATCACGGGAGCAACGAGTCAGACCTACACCGTCGTCGCAGGTGATGTCGGCGCGACGCTCCGCGTCGTCGTGACGGCCTCGAACGCGGGCGGGACAAGTACTGCGACGTCTGCCGCAACGGCCCTCGTCGTCGCCGCACCTCCGAGCAACTCGTCAGCTCCGACGATCGCCGGGATGGCGGTCAAGGATCGGACGCTCAGCGCCGACCACGGCGCCTGGTCGGGTACCGCACCAATCTCGTACGCCTACCAGTGGCGCCGCTGCGACACAACGGGCAGCGGTTGCAGCGACATCACGGGAGCAACGAGTCAGACCTACACCGTCGTCGCAGGTGATGTCGGCGCGACGCTCCGCGTCGTCGTGACGGCCTCGAACGCGGGCGGGACAAGTACTGCGACGTCTGCCGCAACGGCCGTCGTAGTGGCCGCGCCGGAGAACACCGCGCTGCCGACGATCAGCGGGACCGCGGAGGAAGGTCACACGCTCACCGCCGACAGCGGCACGTGGACGGGGACGCCGCCGATCACGTACTCGTACCAATGGCTGCGCTGCGACGCCGAAGGTGAGTGCGGGGAGATCCAGGGTGCGACGGGCACCAGCCATACGCTGACGTCCGGGGAGATCGGCGCCTCGATCCGGCTGGAAGTGACGGCGACGAACTCCGGCGGTGCCTCGACGGCCGATTCGCAGGAGACGGCCGTCGTCGCCCCGGCCGCCCCCGTTGCGCCCACCAACACCCTCGATCCGACCATCTCGGGCACGGCACGGGAGAACATGACGCTGACCGCCGATCCGGGCTCGTGGTCCGGAACCGCTCCGATCTCCTTCGCATACCAGTGGCGCCGGTGCGACGCGACCGGAAGCTCCTGCAGCGACCTCGCCGGCGCCGCAGGGCAGATATACGTCCTGACTCCGGCCGACGTCGACGCCACCGTTCGCGTCATCGTCACCGGCTCGAACGTCGTCGGCAGCGGCACGGCGCAGTCTGCGCAGACCGACGTGGTCGCCGCCGCGCCCTACCAGCAGGTCGTGCTCAGGGACAACCCGCGCGGGTTCTGGCGGCTGAACGAGATCAGCGGCCGGACGGCTGGGGACACGTCTTCGACGAACAATGCTGGCTCGTATTCGGGCGGTGCGACGCTGGGCGTCGCAGGTGCGCTCCTCGACACCTCCACGGCCGTGCGCTTCGACGGCGTCGACGATCGGGTCATCGTCAACGACCCGCCGAACGGCTCGCTCGACTTCGGCACGAGCGACTTCACCGTCGAAACCTGGCTCAAGACCAGCGTCAACGGAGAAGAAGCCCCCATCTCGAAGCAGACGACGACAGGCCCGTACTGGGACGTCACCGTCAGCGATGACTCCGGGCACGTCGGCCACGTGCGGGCGAAGATCGACGACGGCACAGTCACTCGAACCGTCTACGGACCGAGCATCCGCGTCGACGACGGGAGGTGGCACTACGTCGCCGTTCTGTATGACCGTGACAGTGGGATCACCATCTACGTCGACGGCCTCTCGAGGTTCACAGCGGCCGCTGCGACCGGGGACGTGAGCAACACTTCCCCGCTTCGCATCGGCTTCGCTGCGAACTTCCCCTACTTCAACGGGGACCTTGACGAGGCCGCCGTCTACCCGACGCTGCTCCCGACGGCGAGACTCCTGGCCCACTATCACGGCGGCGTCGATACCACGGCTCCGCTCGTGAACGTGATCAATCCCGCGGGCGGCGAGGCAACGAACGACACCACGCCCATCTTCAACGGCACGTCCGGCACCGTCGCCGGGGATGCAGCCACCGTCTCCGTGAAGATCTACAACGGCACGACTCCGACCGGGACGCCCGTGGAGACGTTCACGGCCTCACGCGACTCGAGCGGTAACTGGTCGGCGCCCGCACCGATCGCGCTCGCCTACGGCGTCTACACGGGCCAGGCGAGCCAGGCGGACGCGACCGGCAACACGGGGATCAGCGCGCCCACGACGTTCACCGTCTCCGCGGATCCCGTCATCGCCGCGGCCGGCGACATCGCTTGCGACCCCGCGGACAGGAACTTCAACGGCGGTCTCGGCACCGCCACGAAATGCCGGCACCGCTACACATCCGACCGCCTGGCCGACGGCGGGCTCGCAGGGGTGCTGGCGCTCGGCGACCTTCAGTACGAGTGTGGCGGCGCGAGCGCCTTCCTGCAGTCCTATGACCCGACCTGGGGCCGGGTCAAGAGCATCACGCATCCGGCGCCCGGCAATCACGAGTACAACGAAGGGGGCGGGACGAACTGCGACACGAGCGGCCACGCCTCCGGCTACTACGGATACTTCGGTGCGGCCGCCGGCGACCCCACTAAGGGGTACTACTCGTACGACATCGGTGGCTGGCACGTGATCGCTCTGAACTCCAACTGCGACCGGATCGGAGGCTGTCAGGCCGGCTCACCCGAGGAGCAGTGGCTCGCGGCCGATCTCGCAGCACACCCGGCCACCTGCGTGCTCGCCTACTGGCATCACCCGCGCTTCACCTCGGACGCCGCCGGCGGTAATCCCGATGTGACTGCTTTTTGGCAGGACCTTTACGCTGCCGGCGCCGATGTCGTCCTGAACGGACACGCGCACAACTACGAGCGCTTTGCACTGCAGGATCCGAGCGCCAACGCCGATCCCGCGAACGGGATCCGAGAGTTCGTCGTCGGCACGGGAGGAGAGAGCTTCTCGAGCTTCTCCCCGCCGCTGCCGAACACGCAGATCCGAGACGGGAAGACGTTCGGCGTCCTCGAGCTCACGCTTCACCCGAGCGGTTACGACTGGAAGTTCATCGCAGAGACGGGCGCGGCGTTCACCGACGCCGGCTCGACCCCCTGCCACTAGACGACGCACAACCCGAATCCGCCGCAGGTGCGACAGGTGCGGACGAGGCGGCGTCGCGCGCAGGCTCCGCACGGCTGTTGGCGTTTGCTTCTTGGCTCCGTACGGGGCGGGCAAGACGACGACGGTCAAGATGATCACCTGCGTGTCGCGGCCAACGCAAGGGATCTGCACGTGCTCGGGCGAGACGTGCACACTGATCGGCGCCAGATCAAGGTGCGCCCGGGCGTCGTCCCACAGGGGATGACGCTCGACGGTGCGCTCACCGCCCACGAAAGCCTGCTCAGCTTCGGCGCCTATCACTCTCCGTCGCGTCGCGAATCCAAGAGTCGTCAACGCGCAGGCCGACGAGCTCTCGGGCGGGATGCAGCGGCGGCAACTGATCGCAAGGGCGCTCGTGAACGATCCGGAGCTGCTCGTGCTCGACGAGCCGACCACTGGGCTCGATCCCCAGGCCCGCCATCTCGTCTGGGAGCGGCTGCGCCGACTCAAGCGGAGCGGCAAGACGCTCCTGCTGACGAAGCACTACATGGAGGAAGCGGCCCAGCTCTGCGACGAGATCGTCGTCCTCGATCACGGGCGGCGCTAGTCACCTGAGGCGATCGCAAGCAGCTCCGACAGGGACTCGATTGCCGAGCCCGACCAGGCCTCGCCGTCCGGCATGAGCGCCTCGCCCGGCGCCCGGAGCTGAACTGCGGTCATGCCCACGCGCTCGGCGCCAGGCAGCTCGTCGTTGGCGCCGTCGCCGACGAACAGGCACTCGGCCGGCTCGACCCCGAGTCGCTCGCTGGCAATATCGTAGATCCGCGGGTCCGGCTTCGAAACCCCGACCTCGCACGAGAACACCGTTTCGTCGAGTGTGTCTGCGAGAGGTGTCTCGTGCCAGATGTCGGGTACTTCCTGCGTGCAGACGCTGATCAGGCCCAGGCGATGGCCGCGGCGCCGAAGCTCGGCAAGCGTCTCGAGCGCGCCGGGGCGTGGAACGAGCGAGCGCTTCGTCCAGTCCTTTCTCAATGCCATCAGCTCATCGACGTCACCGTCGGCGCCGAGCTCGCGGAGCAACGCTCGGAGATGATCGGCGATCGGGCCGGTTTCCCGCCTGGGTCGCGCGGCGAGCCAGGCCTCTCGGAAGCGACCGCGCTCGACTCCGACGGCGTCGGCCATGCGATCGTAGAAGCGGTTCGCCTCGTCCACTTGCCAGGGGACGAGCGTCTGCCAGAGGTCGAAGATGACTGCCGGGTACTTCACGACTTCTTGAGCAGCCGCTTGACCTCGGCCCAGGGACGCGTGTTCAGGATCTGGTCGGGCCCGAGCCAAGCGCGCCGGGCTTGGGCGACGCCGAACTCGAGGTTGGCGAGCGCGCTGAGCTGGTGCGAGTCGCTGGAGATGACGATCTTCACGCCAGCCTCGCCGGCCATGCGCGCATGTGCGTCGCGCAGGTCGAGCCGGTCCGGCTGCGCGTTGATCTCGAGGAATGTCCCCGTTTCCAGCGCTTTCTCGACGATTCGCTCAAGATCGACGTCGGCAGGGCCACGCCGGTTCAGCTTGCGACCGGTCAGGTGGCCGATGCAATCGACGTGCGGGTTCTCCATCGCGGCAAGCACACGCTCGGTCAGATCCTTGTCGAAGCCCGAATGCACCGAGGCCATCACCCAGTCCCGCTCCGCGAGCAGCTCGTCGGTAACGTCGATCGAGCCGTCGGCGCGGATGTTGGCCTCGATCCCCTTCACGACCCGGAAACGCCCGAGGCGCTCCTGCACGTCCTCGATCTCTCGCGTCTGCGCCTCGAGCCGCCCTTCGCGCAGGTAATGCGAGTGATCCGTGACCGCGAGGTAGGCGCGGCCGAGCCGGCGGGCCTCGCGCGCCATCTCCTCGATCGTGTTCTTCCCGTCCGAGGACCAGGTCGAGTGAGAGTGCAGGTCGCCCCGGATCTCCTCGAGCTTGACGAGGCGGGGTAGGCGGCCATCGCGCGCCGCCTCGAGCTCGCCCATGTTCTCGCGCAGCTCCGGCGGGATCCATGCATAGCCGAGGCGCTTGTACAGCGCCTCCTCGGTGCGGTCGTTGAAGACCTTGCCACTCTCGACGTCCTGGACGCCGTACTCCGACACCGAGAGCTTGCGACGAACGGCGTCCTCGCGCAACGCGACGTTGTGCTGTTTCGAGCCCGTGAAGTGCTGAAGCAGATTGCCGTACGACTCGGGCGGGACGACACGGAGGTCGAAGCGCAGGCCTTCGTTGGAGACGACGGTCGCCTTCGTGTTCCCCTTCGCGACGATCTCCTCGACCCAGGGCAGCTCGGCGAAGTACTCGATCAGCGCGGAGGGGTTGCTCGCGGTGGCGATGATGTCGAGGTCACGGACCTGCTCCTTGAGGCGCCGGGCGCTCCCGGCCTGGCTGACCTGCTCGGCCGCCGGGTGCTCGCGCAGAACGGAGACGACGGCGCGCACCGCCGGCAGCGCCTGGCCGAGGAGCGGTCTGCGCTCGATCTCCTTGCGCGGCGTGGCCAGGGCGCGTAGGACGTTCTCCTCGGTCTTCGCGCCGAGGCCGGCGAGGGTACGCAGCCGCTCTGACTCGGCGGCCTGCTTCAGCTCATCGAGCGTGGAGACGCCGAGCTCCTGCCAGATGCGGCGAGCCGTCTTCGGGCCGAGTCCCGGCAGATGCATGAACTCGACGACGTCGGAGGGGACGCGGGCGCGCCGCTCGGCCAGCGCCGTGATCTGGCCGTCTTCGACGATCTGGACGATCTTCTCCTCGATCACCTTGCCGATCCCCGAGAGCTCCTTCGCCTTCCCCTCGACGGCGAGTTGCGCGATCGAACCGCCCGTCTCGCGCATGCGCTGCGCAGCGCGCCGATAAGCGAGGGGCCGAAACTGGTCGCTGCCCTCGAGCTCGAGGAAGTCGGCGAGCAGGTCGAACTGCTCGGCAACCTCAGCGTTGCGTGGAAGTCTCTTCGGCACCCCGGCGATGATAGGGGCCGTGCGCATAGTCATCTGCCTCCCGACCTACAACGAGCACGAGAACCTCGAGCCGATGGTGCGTGCGCTTGGAGGCCTCGGCCTGGAGGGACTGGAGGTGCTCGTCATCGACGACGCTTCGCCGGACGGAACCGGTGAGATCGCCGACCGGCTCAGTGCCGAGTTGTCCTGGATGCACGTTCTCCACCGCGAGCGGAAAGAGGGACTCGGGCCCGCATACCTGGCCGGCTTCCGACGCGCGCTCGAGCTCGACGCCGATCTCGTCTTCGAGCTGGACTGCGACTTCTCGCACGATCCGACTGACGTACCGAGACTCGCGGCCGCTGCCGCCGAGGCCGATCTCGTGCTCGGCTCGCGCTACGTCCCCGGTGGCGGCACCCGCAACTGGGGCCTGCTGCGCCGGTTCATCTCCCGCGGCGGCTCGCTCTACGCCCAGGCTCTTCTCCAGCTCGGGATCCGCGACCTCACAGGCGGCTTCAAGTGCTACCGGCGCGTGGTGCTCGAGACAATCGATCTCGACGCCATCTCCTCCCTCGGCTACGCCTTCCAGATCGAGACGACCTACCGCGCGCTCCGGGCCGGCTTTCGGGTCGTCGAGGTGCCGATCACCTTTGCCGACCGCGAGGTCGGCGGCTCGAAGATGAGCAAGGCGATCGTGCTCGAAGCGGTCTGGAAGGTTCCGCTGCTCCGCCTGCGGGCGCTCGCAGGCCGCCTCTAACAACCACGTTTAGGGCCTGGCCCTGGACATGGCGACTAGGGGCGCCGGTACCCTCCTCGGCGATGCGCGAAGTGACCGACGAAACGTTCGAACACGAGGTCCTCGCCGCCGGACGGCCGGTCGTCATCGACTTCTGGGCGCCCTGGTGCGGCCCCTGCAAGGCGGTCGAGCCGATCCTGGCCCAGCTGGCCGAAGATCATGCCGGCCGGATCGAGTTCGCCAAGCTGAACATCGACGAGAACCCGGAGGCCGCCGCGCGCTACGGCGTCCTCTCGATCCCGACTGCGATTCTCTTCGAGGGCGGCGCGGCCCGCGAAAGCGTGATTGGTGCTCGCTCGCGATCGCACTACGAGCGCGCCTGGGCACTGTGGCTCGACAGCGCAGGCTAAGCGGGCTGCTCGCGTGACCTGGCGACGGCGCCGGACGGCGCCGCGATAGAGGCCCGCTCCTTCTCGGCATCGCTTCTTCCTGCCCGCACCCGCGGGTCGAGCGCCCCATAGATCAGGTCGACGATGAGGTTGAGGAACACGATCAGGAGAGAGACGAAGACGACGATCGCCATCAGCACCGGCAGGTCGCGGCGAAGGAGGCTCCCCGTCAGCAGCTTGCCGGCGCCGGGCAGGCCGAAGACCGTCTCGACGAAGACGGCGTTCGAGACCCAGAGCCCGAGATCCATGCTGAGCATGGTCACCACGGGCAGCAATGCGTTGCGCAGGACATGGACACGCAGCACGCGCCAGCCGGTGGCCCCCTTCGCACGGGCCGTGCGCACGTAGTCCTCGTCGATCGTCTCGAGGATGCTGGCGCGGATCATCCGCGTGTACAGAGCCGCGTAGAGCAGCGCGAAAGTCAACCACGGCAGGACGAGATGTGGCATCCACTGCATGAATCCGTGACAGAGCGAAGAAGGGCCGGTCAAGTTGCAGTAACCCGTGATCGGGAAGAGATGAGCCTTGTAACCGAGGAAGTACGACAGGATGAGCCCGAGCCAAACCGGGTGGGCGGAGATCCCGATCAGAACGAAAACCGTCCCCAGCCGGTCCAAGAGCGAGCGGGGCCTGAGCGCGGAGAGGATCCCGATCGGGACCGCAAGGAGCAGCCAGAAGACGGCGCCCCCGGCGACGAGCGAGAGCGTGACGGGCGCCGCCTCGGCGATGATCTGAGTGACATCGCGGTCGGTAGCCCAAGACTTGCCGAAGGAGCCGTGGCCGACTCGCCAGAGGAAGAGGCCGTACTCCTTGTAGACCGGGCCGCTGATGTCGAGCGACTCGCGGACGTCCGACGTCGTGTTCTGCGACCTTCGCGTGCCGGCCGCGCTCGGATCGCTGGGTATCAGGAAGAACAGATCAAAGGTGACCATCGTGACCGCGATGAGCAGCACGACCGCCCAGAGTGCGCGCCTGACGATGAACGGGATCACGCCCCGTTGAGGGTCGCGGAAGGCGGCGGTTACGTCAAGCGGATTGGAAGTGGTCCCAGCCTCCGAGCTCGACCGGGGATCCCTCGTGCCAGAGCACCACGCCTCCGCCGACCTCGCACAGCCCGATCTCCGTGAAGCGGCCCGGGTCGGCGACCGCGGCGAGCAGCTCGAAGTCCTCGCCGAAGCCGAGATCCTCGACCTGAGCGCCCTTCGCGAGGGGGACGCGACCGAGATCGATTACGCAGCGGACCCCCGAGCGGCCCGCGATGTGACCGGCGTCCACCGCGAGACCGTCCGAGATGTCGAGCATGGCGTGAGCATGAGACGCGAGCTCTCGCCCTTCGGCCAGGCGAATCGGCGGGCGCGCGAGGCGATGGCTTCGAAACGCTGCGCCTGCAGCGCCGAGCGGGCCAGTGACGACGAGGACGTCTCCCGGGCGGGCTCCGCCGCGCCCGGGAACACGCTCCGAGCGCCCGAGCGCGGTCACGCTCAGCATGACCTGCTCGGCTCGGCTCGTATCGCCGCCGACGATCGGCACACCGGGCTCGTTCAGGCCTTCGTAGAGCGCGAGCACATCATCGAGCTCGGTCTCGCCCGGAAGCGCAAGCGTGACGACGAGCGCTTCCGGCGCGGCACCCGAGGCAGCGAGATCGCTGAGGTTGACGGCGGCAGCGCGAAAGCCGAGCTCGCGCCAGCTCAGCCAGTCGAGCCGGAAGTGGACGTCCTCGATGAGCGCATCCTGGGTGACGATCAGCCCGGCCCCGAGCTGGGCCACGTCGTTCTCAACCTGGCTGGCTAGCCCACGCTGTTCGAGCTCGGCCAGCAGGCCGAGCTCACCGAGCTGCGAGAGCCTCACTGATCGCCTTTGCGTCGACGGCAGCCCGAACGACGGCCACGCCGGCGGCACCCGCAGCCAGGCATTCCGCCGCGTTCGTCTCGTCGATGCCTCCGATCGCAATCACGGGGATCGACACGGCTTCGCAGATCTCCGCGAGGCCTTCGAGCCCGATCGCAGGATCGGCGTCCGCCTTCGACGGCGTGGCCCAGACCGGACCAGCGCCGATGTAGGTCGCGCCAAGTGCCTCCCCGGCTCGCGCCTCGTCAGCGCTCGCTGCCGAGCGCCCGAGCAGCAGGCCCGCCTTCAGCGCGCGCTCGGCGCCCGGATCGTCTCTGCCCAGGTGTACTCCGTCGGCCTCGAGCTCGATCGCCGCCTCGACGTCGTCGTTGACGACGAACCTCGCGGGCAGATCGCGAAAGAGCCGGCCGGCCTCAACCACCTCGGCTGTCGAGGCACCCTTCAACCGGAGCTGGACGACAGTCGCGCCGCCCTCGACGGCCTTACGAGCGGTCTCGATCTCGCTGACGATCGCGTGCAGCCTCATTCGCCGACCTTGGCCCGTGAGTCGATCGTGTCCGGATCGAGGTTGTAGAGCGCGTCGTAGAGCGCGGCGTGGAAGGTGCCTGGACCTTTCACGCCTTCGGCTGCATCCTCGCCGGCAACGCCGAAAGCAACGAGCGCCTCTGCGGCCGCCTCGAGCGGCCGGTCGGAAGCCACGGCTGCGAAGCAGCCCGTGATCGCCGTCGCCATGCAGCCGGTCCCACTCACCGTCGCCAGCAGCTCATGGCCGTTCCGGACGGCGATCACGCGCCGGCCGTCGGAGACATGGTCGACGGGCCCGGTGGCCGCCGCGACGCAGCCGAGGGCGGCCGCAGCCGCTTTCGTCAGCTCCCCGCCCGAGTCGCTCGCTCCCATCGACTCGACGCCGCGGATCTCCGCTTCACGGCCGGCCAACGTCGCGATCTCGGCCGCATTCCCTCGCACGATCGCGATCTCGGCCTCGCTGAGGATGCGCTTCGCCGTCTCGGTGCGGAAACGGGTCGCACCCGCGCCCACCGGGTCGAACACGACGGGCACGCCTGCCGCATTGGCGGCCTTGGCCGCGAGCAGCATCGACTCGATCCAGTACTGCGAGAGCGTTCCGATGTTGAGCACGAGCGCCCCCGCGACCGAGGCCAGCTCCTCGACTTCTTCCTTCGCGTGAGCCATCACGGGAAGAGCGCCGAGCGCGAGCGTCGCGTTCGCCGTCTCGTTCATGACCACGTAGTTCGTGATCTGGTGGACGAGCGGCTTGCGCTCGCGCAGAGCTCTCAGGTCTTCGCTCGTCCTCATGCTCGACTCCTGATTCCGAGCACGTCGACCGGCCCCTCGCCGCAGCCGATCTCGGTGAGCCCGTTCCGCACCGCGTCCGACGCTGCCTGTGCCGCTCCTCGAGCGGCAACTTCGAGGGTTTCCCCACGGGCCAGGAGCGCGGCGAGCGTCGCCGAGTGCGTACAACCCGCCCCGTGGGTGGCCGCGACCTCATGACGCTCGACGGGAATCTCGATGTGCTCCCGGCCGTCGTAGAGGTGGTCGACAGCCTCTTCGCCGTGCCCGCCGGTGACGACCACGGCCGCGGCGCCGAGCTCGTGGATCAGCTCGGCAAGCTCTTTCGGGGTGCCGCTGCTGTCCGCGAGCGCCTCGGCCTCGAGCAGGTTCGGCGTCACGACCGTGGCGAGCGGAAAGAGCTTTGTCACGAGCGTGTCGACGGCATCGTCCTCGAGCAGCTTCGCGCCAGAGCTCGCGATCATCACCGGGTCGACAACGAGTGGAACCGGGTGCTCGCCGAGGAAGTCGGCGACGGTCTCGATCGCCAGACGCGAGAAGAGCATTCCTGTCTTCGCCGCGTCGGCGCCGATATCGTCGAAGACCGCCTCGAGCTGGGCTTGGACGAAGCCTGGCGGCAGCTCCTGAACGGCGGTTACACCAAGACTGTTCTGAGCGGTGAGCGCGACGATCGCGCTCGTCCCAAAGCAGCCCGCGGCGGCAAACGCCTTCAGATCGGCTTGTATCCCAGCGCCACCGCCGGAATCGGAACCAGCAATCGTGAGACAACGTGGAACGGCCATGAACTCCCTTCGCCGGCATGACCCGGATCAGGTTCAGCGGGTGTGTTCTCAGCCCCGACGACGGGGCACCCCGGTAGCTCAAGGCTACCATCGCCCCCATGGCCGTCGGAGTCGCGCAGTGGGACGATCTGCTTCATGGTGAGGAGCTCGCCTACCTCGGATCTGAACCCGCTCGCGAGCCGCAGACGGCGCCGCTACCCGCCGGCCTGCCGCCCGCTCTGAGAGAACGACTCGAGGAGCACGGAATCGACTCCCTGTACCTGCACCAGGCTGAGGCTTGGGAGGCGGCCGGTCGAGGTGAGCACTTCGTGGTCACGACCGGAACTGCGAGCGGCAAGACGCTCGCGTTCAACCTCCCCGTGCTCGCGGCGCTCGCGGACGAGCCGAAGCTGCGCGCGCTCTACCTCTACCCGACGAAGGCGCTCGCGCAGGATCAGATCCGGTCGCTCTCTGCGCTGAAGGTGAAGCGGGTGCGGCCCGCGATCTACGACGGCGACACCGAGAGCGAGCGGCGCTGGCAGATCCGCAAGTGGGCCAACCTCATCCTGACGAATCCCGACATGCTCCACATCGGCGTCTTGCCGCACCATGACCGCTGGGGCGACGTCCTTTCGAACCTCCGCTACGTGGTCGTGGACGAGGCGCACGTCTATCGCGGCGTCTTCGGTTCGCACGTCGGGAACGTCCTCCGACGGTTGCGACGCCTCGCACGGATTTACGGCGCCGACCCACAGTTCCTGCTCGCTTCGGCGACGATCGGGAACCCCGGCGAGCTCGCCGGCTCCCTGCTCGGGCTCGACTTCACCGTCATCGAGGACGACGGCGCGCCGAAGGCGGAGCGCACCGTCGCGCTCTGGAACCCGCCGCTGCTCGACGAGGAGCTCGGGCTGCGGGGAAGTGCGCTCGCGGAGGCCTCGAAGCTCATGGCCGACCTCGTCTCGCGCGGGCTCCGCACCCTCGTCTTCGCCAAGAGCCGCCGCGCCGCGGAGTTGATCCACAAGTTCACCGCCGATCGCCTCGGCGACGCCGCCGCCCTCTCGCCGTATCGCGCCGGCTACACACCTGCCCAACGCCGTGACATCGAACAGCGCCTCTTCGCCGGCGAGCTGCTCGGCGTCAGCGCGACGAACGCGCTCGAGCTCGGGATCGACGTCGGCCTTCTCGACTGTGTCATCTCCGTCGGTTTCCCGGGAACGGTCGCCAGCCTGCGCCAGCAATGGGGCCGAGCCGGGCGGCGTGGCCACGGCCTCGCGGTGCTCGTGGCAAGCGAGGACGCTCTCGATCAGTACTTCATGCGCGAGCCCGAGACCCTCCTCGAGCGACGGGTCGAAGCGGCGATCCTCGACCACGAGAATCCGCGCGTGCTCGACGGCCATGTCGCAGCAGCCGCCTTCGAGGCGCCCCTGGACGAGGCGGACGCCGAGATCCTGGGAACCGAGGCGCTGCGACGCGCCGCCGAGCATCCCGAGCTGAAGAAGACCGATGCGGGGTACGTCTGGGCCGGCCGGGACTATCCGGCCGCCCGTTTCGGGCTCCGCTCGACGAGCCCCGACGTCTTCACCGTCGTCGAAGCACAGGCGGGCTCGGTGCTCGGCACGATCGAGCGCGAGCGTGCGTATTCGACCGTGCACGAAGGAGCGATCTACCTCCACCTCGGCGAGAGCTACCGGGTCGCGGCGCTCGATCTCGCTGCCCGCAGCGCGCTCGTCGAGCCTTTCAGCGGCGACTACTACACCCAGGCGAAGAAGGAGACGACGACGGCCATCGAAGAAACCCTGCGCACCGAGCGGCGTCTCGGCCTCGAGCTCTCGTTCGGCCGAGTCAGCGTGACCGAGCAAGTCGTCGGCTACCAGAGGAAGTCGATCCGCGACCAGTCCACGCTGGAGCTCGTCGCGCTCGACATGCCGCAGACGACCTTCGAGACGGAAGCCGTCTGGTACCTGCCCGAAGCCGGCCAGCTCTCCGGGCTCGAGCAGATGCCGCAGCTCCTCGGGACCCTCCACGCTGCCGAGCACGCGATGATCGCGATCCTCCCGCTGTGGGCGATGTGCGACCGCTGGGACATCGGCGGCCTCTCGACGAACCTGCACTTTCAGACCGGGCGGCCGACGATCTTCATCTACGACGGGCACACGGGCGGCGTTGGGATCACCGAGCGCGGCTTCGACGTCTTCGAGGGCTGGGCCGAGGACACGGCGAAGATGCTGGACGGCTGCCCCTGCGAGAGCGGCTGCCCCTCCTGCGTCCAGTCTCCCAAGTGCGGAAACCTCAACGAGCCGCTGGACAAGGCCGGGGCACTCGAGCTTCTGAACCGGATGCTCGCGGTGTGAGCTGCGGCTCGCAGAGCATGACCGCCCCGCTCCGGCGGGTGCTCGTACGGCGCCCCGGCGAAGACTTCTTGCACTGGCGTGAATACGGATGGCGCGCGGAGCCGAACTCGAAGCGCATCGCCGCCGAGCACGACGCCTTCTGCGAAGCACTCGCCGCCGAGGGCGCCGAGGTCGTCTTCGCCGAGAGCGCCGTAGACGGCAACCCGGATGCGATCTACGTCTACGACCCTGCGCTCGTCGCGAATGCGGGTGCAATCCTGCTCCGGCCCGGCAAGCGGGAGCGGCGCGGAGAGGCGCAGGCGATGGCGGCGGACCTCGCTGCGGCCGGAGTCCCGATCGCCTTCGAGCTCACGGAGCCGGCTTGCGCAGAGGGCGGAGACACGATGTGGCTCGACGAGGAGACGCTCCTCGTCGGCCTCGGCTACCGGACCAACGAGGCGGCGATCGTGCAGCTCTCGGCGGCCCTGCCCGGCGTCCACGTGATCGCCTTCGACCTGCCACACCATCACGGTCCCGGCGAGGTTCTGCACCTGCTCTCACTGATCAGCCCGCTCGACCGCGACCTCGCGCTCGTCTACCTGCCGCTCCTTCCCGTTCGACTCGTGGAGCTGCTCCGCGACCGGGCAGTCGAGCTGGTCGAAGTGCCGGACGAAGAGTTCGAGTCGATGGGCTGCAACGTACTCGCCCTCGGTCCGCGCGTCGGGCTCGCGCTCGCCGGCAATCCCGAGACCCGCCGGCGCATGGAGACGGCGGGAGTCGACGTGCGCGTCTTTCAGGGCGAGGAGCTCGTACGAAAGGGCGACGGCGGCCCGACTTGCCTCACCCGACCGCTTCTACGCGGCTGAGCGCCAGCTCGACGGCCTCGGCCGGGGTCGCGGCCCGCTCGACGCCCTCGCCCTCGACCTGCCAACCGGGCTCGAGGACGACGACCGGGCGCCCCAGCCGCCGGGCAAAGCCGATCTCGGCCAGGGTCCCCCAGCTGCCGCCGACCGCGATCACAGCGTCACCGCTTGCGACGACGGCGAGGTTTCGAGCGTGGCCGATGCCCGTGACGACCGCGTGGTCGATCCACTGGTTCGCGTCGGCACGACGCTCGCCGGGGAGAATGCCGATCGTTGTGCCACCCGCCTCCTTCGCACCCCGAGCCGCCGCGGCCATCACCTCGCCGAGGCCGCCGGTGACGACGACAGAGCCGCGCTCGGCGAGTAGGCGTCCGACCTCCTCCGCTCGCGCCTCGTGCTCCGCGCCGCTTCCGATCACCGAGACCTGCACACGCCGATGGTAGAGAGGCGTCGGGCGCGCGGCGGCACCCTCGTCCTCGGCGGCGGCTTTGCCGGGTCGTACGTTGCGCGCCTGATTGGTCACCCAGGCACGACGATCGTCAGCCTCGAGAACTTCATGCTCTTCACACCACTGCTCCCGGAGGCGGCCTCGGGGATGCTGGAGCCGCGCCACGTCGTCGTTCCGCTCAGAGTCATGTGCCCGCACGCGGAGCTCCTTCTCGGCCGCCTGACCGGACTCGACCCGCAGCAGCGGGCAGCGACGGTCGAAACCGGGGCCGGAGCGTTCCAGATCGATTACGAGCGAGCAGTCCTCGCGCTCGGCTCGGTCTCCCGCGTGCTTCCCATCCCGGGTCTCGCCGAGCACGGCCTCGGCTTCAAAGACCTCGCCGATGCGATTCACCTCAGAAACCACGTCCTGCGACAGCTCGAGGCGGCGGTGACGGAGCTTGACCGGGGCCGCGCCGAGGCTCACCTCACGTTCGTCTTCGTCGGCGCGGGCTACGCGGGCGTCGAGGCGCTCGCCGAGCTCTCCGACCTCGTTCGGGATGCGATGCGCTACTACCCGGAGCTCCCCCGTTATCGGCCGCGTTGGATCCTCGTCGACGCCGCCCCCAAGATCCTCCCCGAGATCCCGTCCAAGCTGGGCGACTACGCGGCTCGCCAACTGGCGAAGCGGGGAATCGAGATCCGAACCTCGACGACGCTGGAGTCGGTCGGGCCCGGCAACGTCGTGCTCTCGGGCGGGGAGCGGATCGCGTCGCACACGCTCGTCTGGACCGCCGGCGTTCGCGCGAATCCGTTGCTCGGCCGGCTCGACGTTCCGCTCGACGAGCGAGGGCGAGTGCGAGTCGACCCCACCCTGCGGGTCGAGGAGCGCGAAGGGCTCTGGGCGCTCGGCGACTGCGCCCAGGTTCCCAACGAGGCGACGCCCGGCCGGCCTGACCCACCGACCTCGCAGCACGCGCTCCGTCAGGCAAGGCGCTTGACCAAGAATCTGCGGAGCGATCCGCGACCATACCGGTACCGGAGCCTCGGCCAGGTCGCTACCCTCGGCCGCCACAAGGGCATCGCGCTCGTCTTCGGCCCCCCGCTGCGAGGCTTTCTCGGCTGGTTCGTGACGAGGACGTACCACCTCTACCAGCTGCCCCTCCTGTCGCGGAAGCTGCGAGTCGTGACCGACTGGACGGTCGCCCTGTTCTTCCGCCGCGACATCGCCGAGCTCGGAATGCTGGGCCACCCGACGGGGCTCGGCGATGAGTGAGCTCGCGCGCTGCATCGCGTTCCTCCGGGCCCTGGACCGCCGAGCTGCGAGGCGAACGGTTCGGTTCGCCTTCGGCGTAGCCCACCTCCACGAGAGTCTCCCTCGGGTCTGGAGCCGCAACTATCTGGTGGCCGAGGAGAACCTGGGCCAGGTCTCAGCAGAGCTGCTCGCCGCCGAGGCCGACCGCATCCTCGGGGGAGCGGGTCTTCGTCATCGTAGGATCGAAGTCCCTGACGGCGCCATCGGCGCTCGCCTCGAAACGGGTTTCCGCGGACTTGGCTGGGGCTCCGAATGCGACCTCGTCATGGTCGCCCGTCACGAGCCCGACCGCCCGGCCGATACCTCCCTCGTGGAGGAGGTCTCGATCGAAGAGCTCGAGCCGATCTGGGTCGTCGGGATTCGAAGCGAGCCCTTTGGCCAGGACGACGAGGTCGTGCGACAGCTCGTCGACAACAAGCGGGTCGTGATGGAAGCGATCGAGACGCGCTTCTTCGCGGCGCGCGTGGACGGGGCGCTCGTCAGCTACTGCGACCTGTACTCCGATGGGCAGACCGGTCAGCTCGAAGCCGTGATGACTCTCGAGCCGTACCGCGACCGCGGCCTTGCGCGGGCGACCGTCTCCCGCGCCCTCGAGGCGTCGCGCCAGGCGGGCAACGACCTCACCTTCCTGCTCGCCCACCGAGACGACTGGCCGCAAGAGCTCTACCGCAAGCTGGGCTTCGACGAAGTCGGCTTCGTCTATGACTTCGTCCGCCCTCCGAGCGCGTAGACATCCCTCGATCGAGGGAGGGGATCATCCTCCGCGCACCCGATCTCCTTCGAAGCATGCGGCTCAGCAGAACCGAGCACGTCGGTCCGGCCCTCGGCGCCCTCGTCGCCCTGCTCCCGTTCGGCGCGCTCTTCTTCCTGTCCCACCGGCACGTGATGTTCGGGCCCCAGGTTCATTTCCGAGGCGTGGGGCTCACGGCGCTGGCCGCGGCGATCGCGGCGCTTGCGTTGACGATCGCGGGAGCAAGGCGCCACGACAGCCGCACCATCCTCGTCGGAACGGCCTTCTCGGCCATGGCCGCGTTGCTTGCCCTGCATGGGATCGCGACCCCCGGCGTGCTGATCGGCATGAACGGTGTCGTCGCCTTCACCGGTGGCGCGACCCTGCCCGTCGGCGCCGCAGTGCTTGCATTGTCGGCGCTGCCCGCCTTGCGGCGGCCGAGAGATGTGAGGCCGCTCCTGGCTCTGCAGATCGTCCTGCTCGCCGGGGTGCTCTCCCTCGGCGTTGTTGGCATGCTCGTTCCCAGCGCCGTTCCAAGCGTTCCGTCCCCAGGAAGCCGCGCGGCCGTGACTCTCTTGGTGATCGGGTTGGCGCTCTTCGCATTGCTGACACTGCGTGCCGTCCGGACATTCCTGCTCACTCGCCGTCGGGCCGATCTGGTCGTGGCTGTCGGCATCGTCTGGCTCTCCTCGGCCCTGCCACCCGCGATGCTGCTGAATTTCATGGAGCTCGGCTGGTGGCTTGGACACGCTTTCGAGCTGGCCGGGATCCTCGTCGTCGCCGTTCCCGTCGCCCTCGACCTGAGGCGCACCGCCCAGTCGCGACCGCTCGTAGGCGACGTCTGCGGCGCCGACCTCGTCACGACCGAAGAGGCGTTCCTCGGCGCGCAGGTCCGCGCGCTCACCCTTTGCCTTGCGAGGAAGGACGAGTACACAGAGGAGCACACGCGCCGGGTTGCGCTTCGAGCCGTCCAGGTGGGCGAGGAGCTCGGTCTCTCAGGAGGGCGTCTGCGTGCGCTCGCGACCGGAGCGCTCGTCCACGACATCGGCAAGCTCTCGGTGCCCGACGCGGTCCTCCAGAAGCCGGGTCCGTTGACCGACGAGGAGTTCGCCATCATCAAGCGCCACCCCGAGTGGGGCGAGAAGATGCTCGTCGACCTCGGCTTCACCGAGGACGTTCGACAGCTCGTCCGCGACCATCACGAGCGGCTCGACGGATCGGGCTACCCGCACGGTGCCAGCGGCTCGCTGATTTCCTTCGACGCCCGTATCCTCGCGGTCTGCGACGTCTACGACGCGCTCATCTCCCGCCGCATCTACAGGGACGCGTGGCCCCACGAACGCGCCGTCGCACTCCTGCGCAAGGAGACCGGCACGTCGTTCGACGTCAAGTGCGTCGCCGCGCTCGAGCGCGTGCTCTCCCGCGAGCGCGTGCCGGCAGCGGCCGCGGTCTAGCCGCCCTCGCACCAGTAGCATCGCGGCGACTCAACGGAGGAGGCGACTGATGGGACTACGAGATTTCTGGAGCCGGCTCACCGGCGACGACAAACTCGAGCGAGTCGAGGAGGAGCTTCGAGAGGACGGCGCCGAACAGCCGGCGCCGGTCGAGGACTTCGAGGCGATGAAGGATGACGTGAAGGCCGACGAGTGGTTCCACGGCGACAAGGTGACGGATAGCGACGAATAGACGATCTTCAGCGCAGCCGGCGCAGCGCGGCGCCTAGCGACTGCTTCGTCGTCAAGACGCCTTCGAACAGATCGCCGTGCTTCTCGACCCGTCCGAGCACGGCCTCCATCGTGAACGCGGCCGGGTCCAGCGAATCGTTCACCTCGTCCCAACGCAGCGGCGTCGAGACCGGGGCGCCGGGCTTCGGGCGCACCGAGTAGACCGAAGCGATCGTCTTCCCCTCGCCGTTCTGGTTCGAGTCGATCAAGACGCCGCGGCGCTTCGCCTTCGCCCACTCGGTGGTAACGAGGCCGCGATGGGTCCGGGCCAGTGCACCGGCGATGATCGCTGAGAACTCACGCGTGTCGGCATACGTGTACCGGCGCGCGATCGGAGCGAGGATGTGAATCCCTTCCGACCCGCTGGTCTTGACGAAGCTCTCGAGCTCGAGCGAGTCGAGGGCTTGCTTCACGAGCAGCGCGACCTGCACGGTCTCGGGGAACCCGACGTCGGGAGACGGATCGAGGTCGAAGAGCACCCAGTCCGGCCGGTCGGGCTTGTCGATGCGCGAGTACCAGGTGTTCAGGTCGATGCAGCCCATGTTCACCATCCAGAGCAGCGCAAGCTCGTCGTTTACGAGCGGAGCATCGATGCGCCTCTTCTGTCGTGGCTTGTCGCGGGTCGAGACGACGATCGACGCGGTCGGGATCCAATCCGGCATGCCCTTAGGCGCGTCCTTCTGGAAGAAGAACTTGCCCTGCCAGCCGTCCGGATAACGCTTCATCGTGAAGGGGCGGTCCTTGAGGTGCGGGACGAGCACGGGCGCGACCCGCCGGTAGTACGAGAGGAGGTCGCCCTTCGTGATCCCCTCCTCGGGCCAGAAGAGCTTGTCGACGTTCGAGAGCTTGAGCACGCGCTTGCCCTTCCGAATCTCCGTGGGCATCGGCTCCTCGCGGCGAACTTCAGTCGCGTCCTTGTACTCGCGCAGGCCCTTGTACACGGGCGCTCGCAGATGGCCGTCGTGCGTCCACTGCACGAACTCGACCTCGGCAACGAGCTTCGGCTCGACCCAGACGACGTCGCCCTTGCGCACTCTCGGCATCTTCGGAGCGCTCTTGAACGGCGGCGTGTCGCGCTCGAGCGGCTTCAGCGTACGAAGCAGGCGCTCGATCTCCTTGTCGTCGAAGCCCGTGCCGACGTTCCCGACATAGACGAGCTCGCCCCCCTCGTACATCCCGAGCACGAGCGAGCCCAGAGTGCTCGCACGACGCCCCTGCCCCTTCGTGTAGCCGGCGACTACGAACTCCTGTCGTCCGTGCCCTTTGATCTTGAGCCAGTCACGGGTTCTCTTTCCCGGCAGGTACCGCGAGCCGAGGCGCTTGGCCATGATCCCCTCGAGCCCCTGCTTCTCTGCCGCTGCAAGGAGCGCCTCGCCGTCCTCGAAGCTCTCGGAGAAGCGAACAGTCTTGGTGCGCTTGTCCAGGAGCTTCTCGAGCCGCTTGCGGCGCTCCTCCAGAGGAAGGTCGATGATCGGCTCGCCCTCGACTTCGAGCAGATCGAAGACGTAGTAGACGATCGGCGTGCCGGGCTTCCCCTGCTGCATCGCCGAGAAGCTCGGGCGTCCCTCCTCGTCGAGGGCGCAGACCTCGCCGTCCACGACGCAATCAGGAGTCTTGAGCGCCTTGACGAGCTCCTTCGCGACATTCTCGAAACGCTGCGTGTAGTCCTGGTCCTTCCGCGTCCGGAGCTCGGGCTCGCCCCCGGCCACCGTCGAGACGATTCGGTACCCGTCCCATTTGATCTCGAAGGTCCAGCCGCCGCCTTTTGGAACGTCTTGCGTCAGGGTCGCCAGCATCGGCTGGTACCGGCGCGGCGCGCGGGCCGCAGCGGCGGTCTCGTCCTTCTTCCGAATGATCAGCCAGTTCTTCGGATCGCCGGAGAGCTTCGCCGGCACGAGTGCATAGGTGCCGTCCAGCCGCTTCCCGTGCAACCGAACGGTGAGCCCGCCGTCGCGTTTCTCCTCGACGAGGTCGTACGTTCCCTGGTCCCAGATCTCGACCGTCCCGGCCCCGTACTCGCCCTTGGGGATCTCGCCCTCGAAGGTCGCATACTCGAGCGGATGATCCTCGACATGGACGGCCAGATGCTGCTGCCCGGGCTCGAGCGGGACGCCTTTCGGAACCGCCCAGCTGGCAAGCGCGCCATTTCGCTCCAGCCGGAAGTCGTAGTGCAGACGCCGCGCATCGTGGCGCTGGACGACGAAGATCGGGTCCTTGCCGCGCTTCCTTCCCGAGAACGGCTCCGGTGTCTTCTTCGGATCGCGCTTGCGCCGGTATTCGGCGAGCTTCGCCACCCTAAGGCACCGCTCGCGTTGCCGTCTTCAGCCTCCTGATCGAGCGCATGACTCCTATCTACCGGACAGAACTGGGCGAGAAACCAGCAGGCCGATGTTTCAAGTTTGGCCACCCGGTCATATAAGGGCGAGAAACAGGACAAATACGTCCTGAAAAACTCATCCCTACACCAGGGGGTCAGCGCTCGAGGCCGGCATTAGCCGGCCTCGGCGCATTCTTGGGGAGGGGAGCGGTGGAAAACGCTGTGGAATATGGGGACAAAAGACTCCTGGCGCGGCTGTGGAAAGACTTCAGGAGCCGCTTCGCGTAGCGGCTTCGGCCGCTCGGGCCGTGTAGATACCCACTCGGCGATAGCGGTCACGCCGTTGTGCACGAAGCTCTTCACCGGAGCTGGCGCCTAGCTCGTCGAGCGTCCGGCCGACAGCCTCGCCGAGCAGGCGAGAAGCCTCGTCGGGGTTCAGATGAGCGCCGCCCTGCGGCTCCTTGACGATCTCGTCGATCACCCCGAGCTCCTGGCAGTGAATGGCGTCGGGCCTGAACGCGGCGGCCGCCTTTCGCGCCTCGCCGGCGTCGCGCCAGAGGATCGCCGCGCAGCCCTCGGGTGTGATCACGGAGTAGATGGCGTTCTCCTGCATGAGCACGCGATCGACAAGGCCGATTGCGATCGCGCCTCCGGAGTTCCCCTCTCCGATCACGCAGGCCACGATCGGCACGGTGAGCCGCGCCATCAGCGCCTGCGAGCGGGCGATCGCTCCGCCCTGTCCGTGCTGCTCGGCGGCCACTCCCGGGTACGCGCCGGGCGAGTCGAGAAACGTGACGAGTGGGAACTGGTGGCGTTGCGCGATCTCCATCACGCGCATGCCCTTGCGGTAGCCCTCGGGGTGCGGCATGCCGAAATTGCGTCGGGTTCGCTCGTTGATGTCCCGCCCTTTTTGCTGGCCGATCAGCGCCACCGTCTTGCCCTGGAAACGACCAAGGCCTGTGACAAGTGCGGGATCCTCTGCCCGGGCACGATCTCCGTGCAGCTCGACGAAGTCCTCGAACAGACGCTCGATGTAGTCGAGGGTGTACGGCCTCTGGGAATGGCGCGCCAGCTCGACGGAACGCCAGATGTCCTCGTCGGTGGGCTCGGCCTCGATCCGGTCGAGCTGGCGCTGAAGGCGCTCGAGCTCGCCCGAGAGCCGCGTCCCGCGCAGAAGCGGCAGTCCTCTGAGCCGGTTCAGGCGCTCACGCAGATGGCGTTCCGCTTCACCGGCCATTGGCAAAGAGCCTCAGGGTGCGGCCGAGGAACGAGCGGAGCTCGCCCCGCGGGACGATCGCATCGAGGTGCCCGTAGCGAAGGTTCGACTCGGCGAGACCGAAGTCGTCGGGCAGCTTCTCGCGCGTTGTCTGCTGAACGACTCTCGGGCCTGTGAAGGCGAGCAGGGCGCCGGGCTCGGCCACGATCACGTCGCCAAGGCTCGCGAAGCTGGCCAGGACTCCCGCCGTCGTCGGATGAGTCATCACGCTGATGAACCCGCAGCGCGCATCGCGGAGATCCTCGATCGCGCACACCGTCTTCGGCAGCTGCATCAACGAGAGGATTCCCTCCTGCATACGCGCGCCGCCCGACGCGGTCACGGCTACAAGCGGCACTCCGCGGTCGACCGCCCCCTCGCAGGCACGAGAGAGCTTCTCGCCGACGACGCTACCCATCGATCCGCCCATGAAAGAGAAATCCATGACCGCGAGCTGGCACCGCTGCTCCTCGATCGCCGCCCGCCCGATCACCATCGCATCACCCAAGCCCGTCGAGACCTCGGCCTCGGCCAACCGCTCGGTGTAAGGCCGGAGGTCGAAGAAGCCGAGCGGGTCCTCGGAGCGAAGCTCCGCCGCTTCCTCCTCGAAGGCGCCGACGTCCACGAGCTGAGCGATGCGGGCCTGCGCCTTGACCGGGAAATGGTGACCGCAGTGCTCGCAGACGCGCAGGTTTCGCTCCAGCTCGTCCTCCCGGTAGTGCGAGCCGCACGCAGGACAGGTGTTGGGGTGCGGCTTTTCGTCCCGCGGCTCCTCCGGCCGGTTCTTGTGCTCGATCGAAACGTCGATGCGTGGACGCGCCAAAGCGTTTCGATTATTGCCTAAGGCGCCGCTTGCGGCGCCGACGTCAGGATTCGCGGGCTTTGCTCGCGGATCCGTCTGAAATGACCGGTCGAACCAATCGAACCAAACCTGGAACGATCGATCACGGTTCGCTCACCTTCTCCAGTTGCACGCTGGTCCGGGCGACGTGCATGCCGGCACGCTCGTAGAGCTCAACAGCGCCGGTTTCGCTCTCTGCGTCGACGCCGAGTCCGCCATGCTCCAGCCCGCGCCGCCGGAACTCACCCAAAGCCTGCCGGAGAAGGGCCTGAGCAATTCCGCGTCGTCTGTGTGCAGGAACGACACCCAGGATCCGCACCCAGCCCAGGCCCGGCTCGGTCTGAGAAACGTTTCCGATCAGGATTCCCGCAAGCTCGCCGCCGGCCGCAGCGAGATACCAGAGCGTGGGATCGACGCCGGATCGTTGACGAACCAATGTGACCATGGTCGAAGGGGTCAGGCGTGAACATCCACGCATCGGCGAACGACTCCATGTGCGCGTCGTACACCTGCTTCTCTTCTCCATCGCGCAGAGTGCGCACCGTGATCCCTTCCGGCCACGCAGGCTCCGGAATGGGGTCACCGAGGTCGATCTCCATCCGGAAGGAGTGGCGAAGCACGCGATAGCCGGCGCGATCGAAGGCCTCGCGGGCGAACCGGTCGTTCTCCTCCGTATAGCCGATCAGTTCGAGACCGGGCTTCTTCTCGGCGACCCGAGCCTCGATCGCCGCCAGCAACGGGTGCAGAGGTTCGGGCTCCAACCCACGGAGATCGAGCCACGCATGCTCACCCCAGACACCGATGTCGGCATAACCCACCAAGGCCCCATCCTTCTCGGCGATCAGGACGTCGTCGGGGAATTCGACGTCGGGCGACTCCCAGTACTGCTGAAGCTGCGCGACGGTCGTGTTGTCCGTCCCATGGATGCGGCGCGAGTGCTCGTTCAGGAGCTCGGCCACCGTCTCGAGCTCCTCCGCCTGCGCCGGCCTCACGCTGACTTCCGCGCTCATGCCGGCACCAGCTGCTCGAGCGTCTCGGGAAGTCCGGCGAGATCGGGCAACTCGCGGTCAGGCTCGGGGTTCGCCTGCTCGCCGAGCCGGTTGATCCAGACGGAGCGCAGCCCCAGCTCGCGCGCGGGCGCGATGTCGTGGAAGAGGCTTGCGGCCACGTGGACGTGGCGCTCACGCTCGGCCGTCGTCGCCTCGAAGAAGCGCTCCCAGTGCCTGTGCGCCGGCTTGTAGGACTCCACGTCCTCGGCCACAATCGCGAGGTCGACCGGCACGCCGAGCTGTCGCTCCGAGGCTGCGATCAGGTCGCGGTCGGTGTTCGAGAGGATCGCCAGCTGCCAGCCGTGCGCACGGAGCTCGGCGAGCGCGGGAGGGACTTCTGCAAACGGTGGCCAGTCGGGCAGCGAACGCGCCAGCGCGCCTGACTCGCCCTCCGGTAGCTGGATGCCCTCGTCCTGCGCCAGCCGCTCGAGTGCGAGCGTCAGCACCTCGTGGTAGGTGTGAAACGGGTCCGATTCGAGCTCTCGTTCGAGCTCGTGATAGCGGTGGAGCAGATACGGCGCCACGGCGACCCCGAAGAGGCGCTCGAGCTCCCGCCGGATCCCGAGGTTCCAGTCGATCAGCGTTCCGTAGCAGTCGAAGGTCGTCCAGCGCGGCGCAGCCATGACGCTGAAGCCTAGTTATGGTGCACCCGGCCTCCTCCCCGCAGCGAGCCTAGCGGGGAAAAGCGCGTGTGTGTGTCACGGGTTCGAGCCGAGGACTGCGCGCTTACTCGTCGACCTCGCGCAGGACTATGCACGCGTTGTGCCCGCCGAAGCCGAACGAGTTCGACACGCCGACTCGCACGTTGGCCTCGCGGGCTTCGTTCGGCACGTAGTCGAGATCACAGTCGGGATCCGCCGTCTCGTAGTTGATCGTCGGCGGCAGTGTGTTCTTGTTCACGGCGAGGATCGTGAAGATGGCTTCGATCGCTCCTGCGGCGCCGAGGCAGTGGCCCGTCGCGCCCTTGGTCGAGGAAACCGGCGTCTTCCGTGCCACCTCCTCACCCAACGCAAGCTTGATCACCTTCGTCTCGCTCGCGTCACCGAGCGGCGTCGACGTCCCGTGGGCATTGATGTAGTCCACTTCGTCGGGCGAAATGCTCGCGTCGCGGAATGCCATATTCATGGCACGCGCGGGGTTCTTGCCGCTCGGATCGGGCTCGGTCACATGCGCTGCATCGGATGAAAGTCCGTAGCCGAGCAGCTCCGCGTACATCTTGGCTCCCCGCGCACGAGCGTGCTCCAGGTCTTCGAGCACGATTACTGCGCCGGCCTCGCCCATGACGAACCCGCTGCGGTCGGCATCGAACGGACGGCTTGCCTTCTCGGGCTCGTCGTTCCGGCGGGCGAGCGCCCGCATGGCGCTGAAGCCCGCGATCCCGACTGGGGTGATTCCCGCCTCGGTGCCGCCGGCGAAGACGACATCGGCGCGCCCGAGCCGAATCATGTCCCCCGCTTCCCCGATCGCCATGTTCGAGGCTGCACAGGCGGTGCACTGCGACGAGAGGGGTCCGCGGGTGCCCAGCTCCATCGAGACCCAGGCTGCCCCCATGTTCGGAATGATTTGCGGGATCGAAAACGGGTTGACGCGATCGGGCCCGCGCTCCAGCAGCACGTCGTAGCAGTCCTGGAACGCCTGCAGTCCGCCGATCCCGGTCGCGATCGAGGCGCCGACCCGCTCCGCTTCGGGCGCAACGTCGAATGCCGAATCGGCCTCGGCCTGGCGGGCGGCGGCGACGATCATCTGCGCAAACCGATCCATGCGCCGAGCCTGCTTGTGGTCGATCCAGTTCTTCGGGTCGAAGTCCTTCAACTCGCAGGCGAAGGTGACGGGATAAGCGCTCGCGTCCCACTGCTCGATCGTTGCCGCTCCCGATCGACCGTCGATCAGGTTCTGCCAGCTCGACTCGACATCGTTGCCGAGTGGCGAGACCGCACCGATACCGGTGACGACCACGCGGCGCCGCCCATTTTGCGAATAGTTGCTCACATTCCCAATCCTCCGTCGACGAGCAGCACCTCGCCCGTGATGAACGAGGCCTCGTCTGAACATAGGAACCGTACCGCTCCGGCGACGTGTTCCGGATCTCCGAGTTTGCCGAGTGGGGTGTTCGCCAGCATCGCGCTGCGCGCATCTTCCGGCAGAACGTCGGTCAACCTCGAGTTGATGTACCCAGGCGCGACGACGTTTGCGCGCACCCCGCGGCTGCCCAACTCGCGCGCAAGAGACTTTGTGAACCCGATGATCCCGGCCTTCGACGCCGCGTAGTTCGTCTGGCCCCAGTTCCCCCGCAGCCCGACGATGCTCGAGACGTTCACAATCGCTCCGGAGCGTCGCTTCATCATCCCTCGCGTCGCTGCACGGCAGGTGTAGAAGACACTGCTCAGGTTCGTCTCGATCACCGCGCGCCAGTCGTCGTCGCTCATTCGCGGCAGCACCCCGTCGCGTGTCAGGCCGGCGTTGTTGACGAGGATCGCGAGCTCTCCGGCCTCTTCGACGAGCGCGCGCGCCTCATCGGGGCTCGAAACGTCAGCCTGCACCGCGCGGCCTCGGACCTCCTGCGCTACCGCCTCGGCCTCCTCGGCGCCCGATCGATAGCCGACGACGACTGCGGCGCCGGCCCTGCCGAGCTCGACCGCGATTGCGCGCCCGATGCCGCGCGACCCGCCGGTGACGAGCGCTGTCCGCCCCTCGAGCGAACAGAAATCAGGCAGTGGAGAGTGTCTCCTCTGCTTTCTCGAGCCCCGCGAGGTTGCCCACCGAGATTGCCCTAGCGGTTCGGTCGATTCGCTTTACGAGTCCCGCGAGCACGCTGCTCGGACCGACCTCGACGAACGTCTTCACGCCCGCGTCGACCAGTCCGCGCGCAGCCTGCGTAAAGCGAACCGGCGCCGTCAGCTGCTCGACGAGCAGCGACGCAAAGCGCTGCGCCGGCTCGATCTTCGCGGTCACCGTCGACATGAAGGGCGCGACGGGGTCCCGGAAGCGAACCCGCTCGACGGCAGGGCGCAGCCGATCCGCCGCCCGCGCGACGAGCGGGCTGTGGAACGCACCCGAGACCTTGAGCTTCACGGTCCGGCGCGCGCCGAGCTCCTCAGCCCGTGCACAGACCTCGTTCACCGCCTCCTGCTCGCCGGAGACGACGATCTGACCCGGGCAGTTGTAGTTGGCGGGCCAGACACCTTCGATGTCGTCGCAGAGCCGTTCGACGACGTCGTCGTCGAGGCCGAGGATCGCCGCCATCGACCCGTTGCTGACCCGCGCCGCCTCGGCCATCGCGAGCCCGCGCTCGCGAACAAGAGCGATCGACTCGGCGGGGGTGAGCGAGGAGGCCGCCGCGAGCGCCGTGAACTCTCCGACGGAGTGGCCGACGACGTAGTCGGGCTCGAAGCCCCGGGCGTGCAGAGCAGCAAGGACGGCGAGGCTGGTCGCGACGAGCGCAGGCTGCTGAACTTCGGTCTGGACGAGATCCTCGACGGGCGCTTCAAAACAGAGCCGCTTCAGGTCGAGTCCGGAGGCTTCGCTGCCCTGGATGAAGACCTCCATCGCCTCCGGCACAGACTCGGCGATCTCCTTGCCCATTCCAGCCTCGAGTGAACCTTGTCCCGGAAAGCAGAACGCGATCTTGCTCATCCTCACTGCCCACCTTTCCCGTTCGCCGTCCATTCGATCAGAGCCGACCCCCAGGTGAGGCCGGCTCCCATTCCCGTCATCAGCACCATCTCGCCTGCCCCCAGCCGCCCGTCGGCTTCCGCGTCGCCGAGTGCAAGTGGGATGGAGCCCGATGAAGTGTTGCCGAAACGGTCGACGTTGACCACTGTCCGCTCCTCGGGGATGCCGAGCTTGCGGCGCGCATGATCGATGATGCGCACATTCGCTTGATGTGGAACGTAGACGTCGACCTCGTCGACGGCCACTCCACATTCGTCCAGGACCTTCTCGGCCGAGTCGACAAGCACACGGGTCGCGAACTTGAATACCTCACGCCCGTTCATCTTTGCGTAGTGCTGTCGCGCCGCCACAGATTCCGCCGACGCCGGTGTGCGCGAGCCGCCGGCCGGTATATAGAGCTGCGGGCCACCCGAGCCGTCCGCGCCGAGCTCGAAGCCGAGGAAGCCTCCTTCGGGGACTCGCTCGAGAACGACGGCGCCGGCTCCATCGCCGAAGAGGACACACGTGCTGCGATCCTCCCAGTCGACGATCCGCGAGAGCACGTCGCCGCCGACGACGAGGGCATGCTCGGCCAGGCCGCTCGCGACCATGCCGTGCGCCTGGGCAAGCGCGTAGACGAAACCGGTGCATCCCGCCGAGAGGTCGTAGGCGGCGGCGTCCTTCGCACCCAGCTGGTCGGCGAGGATCGCCCCCGTCGAGGGGAAAAGCATGTCCGGCGTCACCGTCGCTACGATCAAGAGATCGACCGCAGACGGGTTGAGCCCAGCCTGGTCGAGAGCAGCCTTCGCCGCCGGAAGCGAGACATCCGAGAGCGCCTCCTCTGGAGCGGCGACGCGGCGCTCGCGGATCCCGGTCCGCTCGACGATCCACTCGTCCGAAGTGTCGACGATTTTTGCCAGCTCATCGTTCGTCATCACGTGCTCCGGCGCATGGGAGCCGATGCCGGTGATCGAGACGCGTCCGTTCGATGTCGCATTGCCGATCATTGCTCGACGGCAAAGGTCAGGGTTCCGCGCGCGGCAAGCTCCCCACCGACTCGTGCCTCGGCGCGGCCCTTTCCGATGGAGCCACGCACACGCTCCAGGTCGCAGATCAGCTCGAGCTCGTCTCCGGGCTCGACGACGCGCTTGAAGCGGACGCCGTCGATCCCCGCGAATAACGCCAGGCGGCCGCGATTCTCGTCCTGCGAAAGAACGGCGACGGCTCCCGTCTGCGCCATCGCCTCGACGATCAGGACGCCTGGCATGATCGGCCGACCCGGGAAGTGGCCTTTGAGATACCACTCGTCGGGCCGAACGAGCTTGCGGGCCACGACGCGCGCGCCGGGCTCGAGCTCAGTGACCTCGTCGATGAGAAGAAACGGGTCGCGGTGCGGCAGAATCGCTTCGATCTCGGCCTTTCCCAGTGGAACCTTGGTCTCCACAAGCGACCTAGTCTAATTGTCGATGAGCGACTCGCTGGCGCCGGAGTACGTCGTTCCGCGCCTGCGGGGCCGGTTCGGGCGGCCGTATCTCTACGTGGAGGTCTGCCCGTCCACCCAGCGTCTATTGGGGCCAGAGCACGCCGAGGGCGCCGTCGCGGTGGCGGAAGAGCAGACCGAGGGCCGGGGACGCCTCGGTCGCCGCTGGTTGTCGCCGCCTCGCGTGAGCGTGCTCTGCTCGATCCTGCTCACGCCTCCTGTGGAGACTCAGCACCTGCCCGAGCTCACGCTCGTCGCCGGCGAGGCTTGCGCCGAGGCGATCTCGGCGGTGACGAGGCTCGAGCCCGAGATCAAGCTGCCAAACGACGTCCTGCTCGGCGGCAAGAAGACGGCGGGAATCCTCGCCGAGGCTCGCGACGGCCGCGTCGTCCTCGGCGTCGGGATCAACGTCAACCTGGAGCGGGCTCAACTGCCCGCCGAGGTCAACCGGCCTCCGACCTCACTCCTCATCGAGACGGGGCGCGCCGTCGACCGGGCCGAGCTGCTCGTCGAGTTGCTCGCCGTGCTCGAGCGCCGCTACGACGACTGGGTCGCGCAGATGAAGGTCGCCTAGGCGCTAGGGGTACTGGAGCGGCCGGCCGTCGTTGCCGGCGAAATCACGGGCGGTCGCGCGCAGCGACGTAAAGGCTCCGCCAGGAGACACCGCGAATCGCCCCGGGACGAGGCGGCGGACGGTGACCGTCCTGGCGCCGTCGAAGACGACGGTCACGTCGGCCGGCTCGTTGACGGAGAACCTCGGAGTCGACGGCGCGGAGAGGCGCAGCCGCGGGCCGGTCGTGTCGACGGCCAAGGGGGATGTCTCCAGCACGGTCGCCACGGGCGAGGTCACGCGCAGGTCGGCTCGGTATTCGCGCTCCCCGACTCGCTTCGCGAAACGGCCGTTCCACTCAATCGACTGCGGCCCCGCGTTCAGCTGTCCGGAGAACACCTGCCCGATTCCGCGAGAGCCGCGGCGGATGCCGAGCGAGACCCGAGCCGGCCCGCTGAGGTTGAAGCGAAAGTGCGTCGTATCAAGCCGACCGTCGCGGTTCGGCGAGAACACCTGCGGCACGATCCGGTAGCCGGCGAGCGTCCTATCGACGATGACCGCGATCGTCGCGGTCGTCTCGATACCGAGGGCATTCCGTGCCGAGAGCACGATTCCGTAACGACCGTCGGGCAAGCCCGCCGCATCCCAACGGAACGCATATCGACCGGCAGGCTTCTGCTCGACGAAGAGGGTCGTCACGGGCGCACCAGCCGCGTCGACGACCGTCGCCGTGACCAGAGCTCCCTCCCGCAACCGGTAGCGCACGAGCGTGGAGTCGGCGCGGCCGTCGCCGTTGGGGGTGATCAGCGCCGGGCGCGCCAGTGCCGTCAGGGCCGACAGCGACAGGGTTCCCGCGACGACGCCCGTCGCCGGCCGGACCGAGGGGCCCGCGTCGATCGCATACCGGTAGCGACCTGCCGGGATCGTCCGCGCATCCCACGTCCAGTCGATCCGAGTCCCGCTCCCCTGGCCGGTGGCGACGATGTTGCCGTCCGGCTCCGACACGATCACCGACCACGGGAGCGGCTCGGAGAGCGCCGCCGTGAAGCGGACGAGCCCACCCGGCGCGCCGGTCGCGGTCGGGAAATAGAGCTTCGGCAGGCCCGTCTGGGCGACTGCCCGCGTGATCTGCGGCAACTCGCCGTAGAGCCGGCTGCCTGGGCATGTCGTGTAGCCCGTGTCGCGATGGCCGGAGATCGTCCGCAGGGTGACGTTGATGCCGGCCCGGAAGCGCGGATTGCCCGTCGACCGCCACGTGAAGGTCGTCGTGGGATCGACGTGTGCGACGTCCAGCCGCCAGGCAAGCAGGCGGACGAGCGCGGCGCGCGCAGCGGGTGTGACCGAGTTCGCGCCGTAGTTGCCGATCAGCGCCACACCGCTAGAGCCCTGGTTGAAGCCTTGCGCGTGCGCTCCGACGACGTTGCGGTCGACTCCCCCGTACCGGCCTTCGAAGATCTGGCCGTACTTGTCGACGAGGAAGTTGTAGCCGATGTCGTCCCAGCCGTTCGCGAGCACGTGGTAGCGCTGGATCCCGCGGACGATCGACGCCGACTGCGCCCGCGTGTACGAGTTCGAACCGGCCGTGTGATGAACGACCGCGTAGCGGAGCGTGTCCGCATAGTCCGGCAGGCCGCGGCGAATGCGCTCGTTCGCTCCCCAGCTGGCGCGCGTGAGGATCAGCGGCGAACCGACGACCGAGACCACGCGGAGCGGCCGGGCCCGCACAGGGCTCCACACGTAGTAGGCACGAACGCGGCTCACCCGGCCGAAGGTCCTCAGCTGGATGCGGTCCGACGGCCCCGTCCAGTAAGGGCTCCCGAGGTTCCAGCCGCTGGCTCGCAGCTCGTGGTTCCCGGCGTCGGGCCGATCGTCCTCAGGCGCAGCGTCGCGCCACGGGCTCCAGCGGCCCGAGACGCTGCGAGTCCGAAACGAGAGGGAACCGCTTCCGCGCCAGTGCAAGCCGACGAGGTCGAACCGATGCGGCGCGCGGCCGACACCGGGGCCCACGTCGCGCGAGACGAGACTCGTCCCAGCGCCAAGCGCCGTCGCAGGGGTCAGAGCGAAGACGGCGAGGACGAGGGGAATGAACTTCATGGGCGGCCTCCGTACGGAAGCAGAGACTGCGGCCGGCCTCAAGTCAGACCCCCGGTCCCAGATACAATCCTTACAAGTGAAAGGGCCGCTTCTGCGGGCATTTTTCCTCTCGCTGATCGCGGGCCTCCTCCTCTGCGCCAGTGCCTCCGCCGCGTCCTCGCGCCCCCGCGTCCTTGCGGTCAAATTCGAGAACGACGTCAACCCGGTCACGCAGAGCTACGTGACCGACGAGATCGAGCGCGCGAACGACGAGCACTACAGCGCCGTCGTCATCCTGCTCGACACCCCCGGCGGCCTCAGTTCCTCGATGAAAAAGATCTACCAGGCCGAGCTCGCGTCCAAGATCCCCGTGATCGTTTACGTCTCGCCCCCGGGCTCACGAGCCGCCTCGGCCGGAGTCTGGATCGGCCAAGCCGCGGACATCCTTGCGATGGCGCCGCAGACGAACATCGGCTCGTCTACTCCCATCAACGTCGGGGGCGAGGACATCGCCAAGGATCTCCGCCGCAAGGTCGTTAACGACGCGGCCGCCTCGCTCCGAGAGCTCGCCCGCGAGCATGGGCGCAACGTTCAGTGGGCCGACGCCGCCGTCCGCAAGGCATCGAACCTCGGCGCGACCGAGGCGCTGCAGCAGAACGTGATCGACGTCATGGCGCCGACCCTGCCCGCGCTCCTCGACAAGATCGATGGCGAGAAGACGAAGCCGAAGGACCTCGTCCTCCACACAGGCGACGCCCAGATCACCACGGTCGACATGTCGCTCTGGAAGAAGATCCTCGACACCCTCATCGACCCGAATCTGATCGTCCTTTTCATGTCGATCGGGACGCTCGGGATAATCGTGGAGCTCTGGAACCCCGGCCTGATCTTCCCGGGCACCGTCGGGGCGATCTCGCTCGTCCTCGGCCTCTTCGGCTTGCAGGTGCTGCCGATCAGCGCCGCCGGAGCGCTGCTGATGCTGCTCGCCTTCGCGTTCTTTGCGGCGGAGGCCTTCGTCCCCACCCACGGAGCGATCACGGTCGCGGGCGCAGCCTGCTTCGTGATCGGCTCCCTGCTCCTCTTCGAGCCCGCCGGCGACACCTACAGGGTCTCGCTTCCGATCGTGCTCGCGATCGCCGGGACCCTGGCCGGGCTGATGGCGCTCGTCGCATTCAAGATCGTCCAGGTTCGGCGAGCGCCCGTGGTGACCGGTAGCAGCGAGCTGATCGGACAGGTCGGGGTGGTGCGGCAGGCGCTGGCGCCCAGCGGTCTCGTCTTCGTCCGGGGCGAGCTCTGGCAGGCCCAGTCGAACGGCGAGCAGCTCGAGCCCGGAACGCCGGTCCGGGTCGAAGGCGTAGGCGAAGGCCTCGTGCTGGAGGTCGATCGGGCAGAGGAGCCCGCTCCGGCATAGAATCCTGTTGCCTTGCCTGCACTAATCGCAGTCGCGGCAGTCGCCGTCCTCCTGCTGATCGTGCTCTCGTCGGCGATCCGGGTCGCACGCGAGTACGAGCGTGGCGTCATCTTCCGGCTCGGGCGCCTCAAGTCGCCGCCCAAGGGGCCGGGCCTGTTTCTGCTGATTCCGATCATCGACAAGATGGTTCGGGTCGACCTGCGAACGGTGACCCTGAACGTCCCACCGCAGGAGGTGATCACGAAGGACAACGTGCCCGTGCGTGTGAACGCGGTCGCCTACTTCCGGATCATCGACCCCGAGAAGGCGATCGTGCAGATCGAGAACTTCATGGTCGCTACGTCGCAGATCTCCCAGACGACTCTGCGCAGTGTCCTCGGACAGCACTCGCTCGACGAGCTCCTCTCGGAGCGCGACAAGATCAACACGATCCTCCAGCAGATCATCGACGAGGCGACCTCGCCCTGGGGCATCAAGGTCTCGATCGTCGAGGTCAAGGACGTCGAGATCCCGGGTGGCATGCAGCGGGCGATGGCACGCCAGGCGGAGGCCGAGCGCGAGCGGCGCGCCAAGGTGATCGCGGCGGAGGGTGAGTTCCAGGCCTCCGAGCGGCTGAAGGACGCGGCCATGGTGCTCGCCGAGAACCCGATGTCGCTCCAGCTCCGCTTCCTGCAGACGATGCTCGAGATCAGCTCCGAGCGCTCGTCGACGATCATCCTGCCGTTGCCGATCGAGCTCTTCAGGCCTCTGATCGAGACCACCGGCGGCTACGGGCAGAAGAGCTGACACCAGAAGTCCGGCGCGACCCAATCTCCGGCCGGACCGTCGTCATCGCTCCCGAGCGCGTGAAGCGGCCTGGCGCCAAGCGCGGCGCGCTCGAGCCTCCGAGCCAAGCTGAGCTCGACGAGTGCCCCTTCTGCGAGGGGCGCGAGGATCGCACGCCACCGGAGTCGTTCGCGGTCGCGCCCCCCGGGCGTGCGCCCGACACGCCGGGGTGGCAGGTTCGGGTCGTGCCGAATCTCTACCCCGCTTTCGAGCATCAGGAGGTGGTCGTGCACACGCCGCGCCACGCCCGGTCGCTCGCAGAGCTGGACGAGCCCGAGCTCGCACCTGTGGTCTCCGCGTGGCTGGCGCGCCGTAAGGCTGCACGCAAGGAAGGGTTCGAGTATGTACAGCTGCTCCTCAACGAGGGGCGCGACGCTGGCGCAAGCCTTCCGCACAGTCACTCACAGCTGGTCTGGCTACGAGAGGTGCCCCCCGCCGTCGCGAAGGAGCTCCCGAACCTCGAGCGAGACCGCTGCGCGCTCTGCGCTCTCCTTCGAGAGGACACGCTGGAGGTTTCGGTCCAGGGAGATCTGTCGTTACGCGCCGCGCCCGCCGGTCGGGCGCCCTACGAGCTGCTGATCGCAGCCCGTGAGCACACGGGTCATCCTGGTGAAGAATCGCTGAGGGACGCGCTCACACTGCTGCGTGAAGGGATCGGCCGCCTGCGTGACCTCGAAGGCCCCGTGGCGCTCAACGCCTGGCTCCACGAGGGCGGTCATTGGCATTTCGAGGTCGTGCCTCGCCTGACCGTCTTCGCCGGGCTCGAGCTCGGAGCAGGCATCTACGTCAACTGGTTGGCACCAGAAGAGGCAGCGGAGCGCCTGCGCGAGGCTACGGCCCTGAGCCGTCCTTCGATTCGCTGAGCTCGCGGAAATTGTGCGCGGCCTCGATCGCCGCGCCGAGGTTCAACCCCTTGTCCTTGGCCTGCTTGATCAACATCACCGTCTCGACTGCGTCCATGTCGTAAATCCGCTGCTTGCGGCCCTTGGTCGGAATCTGCGCCTTGTTCGTCCAGTAGTCGAGCTGCATCTTCGAAATGCCGGCGATCTGACAAACCTGACCGAGGTAGAGCTGGATCTTGTCGAGGTGCTCGGAGAGGTCGATTGGTTCGAGGAGATCTACTTGTCGGCTGGCGGCCATCGATTTTTCTCCCGGCGAAGACGTCGGACCCCTCGGCGGAAGGTATATCGCTCCACATCGTTTTTGTGAAGGGTATTCACCGAAAACCGCCAGAAATTGCGCGGTTTTGCATGAAAACCTAGGCGGGCTCGACCACGTCCTCCGGAGCCTCGACAGCCTCGGCCTCGGCCACCGGAGCCAGCGTCGAGACCTGCTCACCTTCGCGCAGCCGCATGACGATCACGCCCTGCGTGGCCCGTCCGAGGCGTTTCACTTCCTCCACCGGCATGCGGATCACCGTCCCGCCCGTCGAGATCAGCATCACCTGATAGCCGTCCCGGACGAGCCGCGCGCCGGCGAGCTGGCCGCGCTCCTCCGTCAGCTGCACTGTCTTCACTCCGAGCCCGCCGCGGCCTTTGACCGGGTAGTCATCGATGCGGGTCCGCTTGCCGTAGCCGTTGACGGTGACGACGAGCAGATCGGCGTCGTTCTCGGCCAGCGTGATCGCGATCACCTCGTCGCCCTTCCGCAAGTTCATCCCGCGGACGCCGCCCGTCGCCCGACCCATCGGCCTCGCCTCGCTCTCGTGGAAGCGAATCGCCTGACCCCTGCGCGAGATCATGAGCAGGTCCTCGTTTCCTGACGAGTGGATGACACCGATGACCTCGTCCTTGGGACGCAGGTTGATGGCGATGATCCCATCGGCCTTGAGGGGCGTGTTGTACTCCTCGAACTGCGTCTTCTTGACGATGCCGTTCTTCGTCGCGAGGACGAGGTACTCAGCCTCCTTGAAGTCCCGCGTCGCCACGACCGCTCGAATCGACTCGTTTTCGCGGAAGGGAAGGAAGTTGGCGATCGCGCGGCCTTTCGACTGCCGTGTGCCGAGCGGCAGCTCGTGCACCTTCAAGCGGTAGATCTTGCCGACGGAGGTGAAAAAGAGCAGGTAGTCGTGCGTCGAGGCGACGAAGAGGTGCTCGATGTAGTCCTCGTCCTTCAGATCCATGCCCATGACGCCGATCCCTCCCCGCCGCTGCTCGCGATAGGTGGTCACCGGCAGGCGCTTGATGTAACCCGAGCGTGTGATCGCGATGACCATGTCCTCCTCGGCGATCAGGTCCTCGAGCTCGAGCTCCTCCTCGCCGGCGACGATCTCGGTTCGGCGGTCGTCGTTCTTGCCGTAGATCTCTTTGATCTCCTGCAGCTCGTCCTTGATCACCGAGTCGATTCGGGCTTCGTCGCCGAGAATCGCCCGCAGCTCGGCGATCCGCTCCTGGAGATCGTCGTACTCGTCCTGGATGCGCTTGCGCTCGAGACCGGTCAGCCGCTGGAGACGGAGGTCGAGGATCGCTTGCGCCTGGATCTCGGAGAACTCGAACTCGGAGATGAGACCTGCGCGCGCCTCGTCGGGATCGGCGGAGCCGCGGATCAGCGCGATCACGGCGTCGAGATCGTCGAGCGCTTTCAGATAGCCCTCGAGAACGTGTGCGCGCTCCTCGGCCCGGCGGAGCTCGAACTTCGAGCGGCGAGTGACCACCTCGCGCTGGAAATCCACGTAGTGCTGGATCAGCTCGAGCAGGCTCAGCGTCCGCGGCACGCCGTCGACGAGCGCGACGGCGTTGTAGCCGAAAGTCGTCTGCAGCGGGGTGTGCTTGAAGAGTTTGTTCAGCGCCACCTGCGGAATCGCGTCGCGCTTGAGCTCAACGTAGATGCGCATGCCCGACTTGTCCGAATGGTCGGCGAGCGCATCGTCGGTCATCGGAACCTCCGTCAGGACCTTGTTCTCGACGAGATCAGCGATCTTCTCGATCAGGCCGCCTTCGCCGGCCTTCCTGACGCCGTACGGAAGCTCGGTGATGATGATCGCCTGCTTGCCGCCGCGGAGCTCCTCGATATGGGCGCTACCGCGTACGACGATCCGGCCGCGGCCCGTCCGGTACGCGTCACGGATGCCCGAGCGGCCGACGATCGAGCCTCCGGTCGGGAAGTCCGGGCCCTTGATGTGTTTCATCAGGCGCTCGACATCGGCGTCCGGCTCGTCGATGAGAGTGGTCACGGCGTCGATCACCTCGCCGAGCCGATGCGGAGGGATGTTCGTTGCCATGCCGACCGCGATCCCGGTCGAGCCGTTGACGAGCAGGTTCGGGAAGCGGGCCGGCAGGACGTCGGGCACTCGCCGCGACTCGTCGTAGTTGGGGACGAAGTCGACGGTGTCGGCGTCGATGTCGCGGAGCATCTCCGTCGCGACCCGCGACAGCCGGCACTCAGTGTTGTGGCTCACGAAGCCGTTCGTGAGGAAGGCGTGGTCGCTCGACTCGACCTTCAGCGAGTAGACCGGCTGAACGCCCGCGTCGGTGACAGACTCGACCGTGGCGTAGTAGTAGTCACCCGAGACGAGCGGTTCGACGACGCTGCGCACCTCCTCAGACTGGATCCGCTCGAGGATCGCCGCACCGCCTCGCTCCCAGCGCTCGACCCGGTCGATGTTGTGCCTGTGAAGCCAGCGGGTCTCCGCTTCGCTCCTGATGTAGTCGGCAACGAACGGGATGTAATCGCGGCTCATCGCACGACTGCGCTCGGGCAGGGCCGAAAGGCCGGCCTCCACCTTTTGCTGCTTGGCTCCCATGAAGCCGATCCTCCGCGCAAAGAGCCGGGCATCGCGACGGTTGCTGATGACGACCTTGAGCTCGCCCTTCGCGTGGCGGCAGATCCGCGCGAGGACCCCAAACTCCAGCAGCATGATCTGAACATCCCGGGCGAGCTGCTCGCTGTACGTCGAGTACGAAATCTGGACACTGCTCGGCGGCAGCGACGAGAACGATCCGTCGCCAGTGAAGAGCGCCTGGAGGAAGATCCGCTTGAAGCTCGGGCCGGCGCGCCAGACGAAGTCGGGGACCCGCTTCTCGGAGCTTGCAACCCCGAGCAAAGGTGCAAGCGGGCTCTCTCGGAAGACATCGAGGTTTTGCACATCGAACTCGTGAAGAAGACTTCCGGAGTTGATGACCCGTTCGTAGACGTAGCGGGGGCCGCCCACGACGGCGTCGTACGCCCCGAGCACGGAATCGAAGAACTCGCGGTCGACATTGTTGAAGCCGGCTCGCGCACTGCTTGCCCACCCCTCGGCGATGAAAGCACCGGCGAGGAGGGCGAGCTGCTCTTCCTCACGGGAAGGCGCATCGTTCTCGGGCTGAGGAGTCCGGGAGATGAGCACTTGGTCGCCGGTGCAAAGCTCCTCCAGCAGCTTCCACATCAGAAGCGGCACGCCGGCCATATCCACGAGGCAGAGCACCGGGTGGTTGTGCGTCCCGGTGAGCTCGAATCCCTCGCGAGTGCGCAGGCGGAGGGTTGGATGCTCACCCGAGTGGAAGACCTTCGACACGGAAACGGGGCGGCCGAGGCGGTCGAGGACCGTGAAGCCGGCTTCACGCTCGGAGTTCGGCTTCGTTCGCCCGACGAGCTCCTCTATGCGGAGCGTCCCGTGTGGGGTCGCGACCCGCGTGCCGGGCGCGAGGCAATAACGCATCGCCGCCGCCGAATCGCCGTCCACTGAGCCGAAATAGCCCTGGCCCTGCACGAGCGGATAGCGCATCGAGAACGGCTGCGCGAGCCGCACCAGGGCGTCGTAGATCGCCGCATCGCCGTGCGGGTGGTAGTTGCCCATCACGTCGCCGACGACGCGTGCGCTCTTTCGCGTCGGCCGGTTCGGCTGCAGCCCGGCCTCGTGCATCGAGTAGAGCACGCGGCGGTGCACCGGCTTCAGACCGTCGCGCGCATCCGGCAGCGCGCGCGAGACGATGACGCTCATCGCGTAGTCGAGGAAGCTGGATCTGACCTCTGCGTCCAGCTCGCGCGGCTCGATGCGGCCGGCCGCCGTCGGCGGCGTCAGCTCAGACATCGAGGAAGCGCACGTCGAGTGCGTTCTCTTCGATGAACAGCCGTCGCGGCTCCACCTCGTCGCCCATCAGGCGCGAGAACCACAGATCGGCCGCAGCTGCGTCCTCGACCTCGGCGCGAATCAGCATGCGGCGCGTGGGGTCCATCGTCGTCGTCCACAGCTCGCTCTCGTTCATCTCGCCGAGCCCCTTGAAACGGGTGATCTGGATCCCGTGCTTCGCGAGGTCGAGCGCGCGGTCGCGAAGAGCCTCGAACGTCCCCGCCCGCTCCTTGCGCTTGCCGAGCGTGACGGTGAAGGGAGGCAGCCCGCCGACGATCTCGGCCAGCCGGCCATACGCCTTGCGGACGTTCGCATAGATCGGCGACGAGAAGAGCTCGGCGGGAACGACCACGTGGACGGCCGTGCTCGTCTCGGTCTCGATCACCTTGACCTTCAGCCCGGCCTCGTCCTTCTCCAGGACCGAGAACGTGTGGCCGTTCTCGGGTGCCGCCTCGATCGCATCGGCTGCTTCGGCCGGATTCGCCGCCTCGCTCTCGACGAGTCGATGCATGAGCACGAAGTCGGCCGCGTGCGCACCGAAGTCGGAGCGCAGACGCGCCATCCAGCCCTCGAACTCGTTCAGCGTTCGCTGGAAGCGGGCGAACTTCGTCGGCGTCAGCTTCACCGCCGCGCCTGCTCGCGGCGAGATCTCGATGTCCGGGAAACGCTCGCGAACAAGCAGCTCCTCGAGTTGGGAGTCCTTCTCGAGATACGTCTGCTGGTTCCCGAGCTTCACGAGATAGAGCGGCGGGACAGCGATATAGACATGGCCGCGGTCGAAGAGCTCCGGCATGTGCCGGTAGAGAAACGTCAGGACGAGGGTGCGAATATGAGCGCCGTCGACATCGGCGTCCGTCATGACGATGATCCGGTGGTAACGCAGCTTCGCGATGTCGAACTCGTCGCCGATGCTGGTACCGATCACCTGCACGAGCGACTGGATCTCGGTATTCGAGAGCACCTTGTTCAGCCGGTTCTTCTCGGAATTGATGATCTTCCCGCGCAGCGGGAGCACCGCCTGGTTCGACTTGTCGCGCGCCTGCTTCGCGAGGCCGCCGGCGGAGTCGCCTTCAACGATGAAGACCTCGGTCAGCTCGGGGTCGCGGATCTGACAGTCGGCGAACTTCTTCGCCATCCCGCCGCCGAAAGCGCCCTTGCGGCGCGTGAGCTCGCGCGCTTTCCGCGCGGCCTGCCGCGCCCGCGAGGCCGAGATCGCCTTCTGGATGATCTGCTTGGCCTCGGTCGGGTTCTCTTCGAGAAACTGCCCGAGCTTCGCGTTCACGGTCTGCTCGACCAGGCCTCGCACACCCGGGTTCCCGAGCTTGGTCTTCGTCTGTCCCTCGAACTGCGGCTCGGCGAGCTTGACCGAGATCACCCCGGCAAGCCCTTCGCGGACGTCCTCGCCTTCGAGGTTCTCCTCCTTCTCCTTCAGCAGGTCCATCGAACGCGCGTACTTGTTGAGCGTCCCGGTGAGCGCCGCCTTGAAACCGGAAAGGTGCGTGCCGCCCTCGTGGGTGTTGATGTTGTTCGCAAACGAGTAGACCGACTCGACGTACTTCGTGTTCCACTGCATCGCGACCTCGACCTGGCCCTGCTCGCTGGCGCCCTCGAAGTAGACGACGTGCTTGTGGACCGGATCCTTGTTCTCGTTGACGTAGGCGACGAAATCTCGGATCCCGCCTTCGTAGTAGAACTCGACCTGCTCGCCCCCCGCACGTTCATCGGTGAGGACGATGCGCAGGCCACGTGTCAAGAACGCCGTCTCGCGCATTCGCTGCTCGAGCGTCTCGGTCGACCACTCGACCTCCTCGAAGATCTCCTGGTCGGGAAGGAACGTGATGGTAGTGCCGGTCTCCTTCGTCGGGCCGATCTTCTTCAGCTCGGTTGTCGGCTCGCCGCGGGCGAACTCCTGGCGCCAGATCTTGCGGTCGCGGTGCACCTCGGCGACGAGATATTCGGAGAGGGCATTGACGACCGAGACCCCCACGCCGTGCAGGCCGCCGGAGACCTTGTAGCTATCGCCCCCGAACTTCCCCCCCGCGTGGAGCTTCGTGAGAACGACCGTCAACGCGGACAGGCCGCCCTGATCAGCCATGGCGCCGACCGGGATGCCGGATCCGTTGTCGCGAACCGTGACCGAGTTGTCCGGATGGAGGGTCACCTCGACCCGGTCGGCGCGGCCCGCGAGCGCCTCGTCGACGGAGTTGTCGACGACCTCGTAGATCAGGTGATGGAGGCCCCGAGAGCCCGTCGAGCCGATGTACATCCCCGGGCGCAGACGGACCGGCTCGAGTCCCTCGAGAACGGTGATGTCTTTTGAGGTATAGGCAGCTTCAGCCATCAAAAAAAGCCCTGCAAATTTCCCCTTTTCGGGCCAAGAACAGTGTACCAGACAAACCGGCCGTCAGGACGGCCTCGCGAGGCTCGCCGCCGCCGCCTTCGCAACGACTTTGCGCAGACTTTCGTCCTCGATCTCGCCGGCCAGCTCCTCGGCTAACCGGAGCTCTTCGCCAGTCGGGTCCCGACCCCGCTTCGACCCCGTCTGCGTGCCTGTGTCGGCGCGCTCCGGAAGCTTCCCCGGAGCGAACCGCAGCCCGGCCGGAGCGACGTCGCCGAGCTCCTCGCCTAGCCGTTCGAGCAGTTTCGGCTCGAGCTGTGCGAGCTCGAAGGCCCAGGCCGAGGACGAGGTCGCGACGTAGAGCTTGCCGTCGCGCGCCAGGCGGGCCGGCCAGGCGTTCAGAGCGATCTGCTTGCCGACCACGGCCGGCCAGGCACGCACGATCTCCGTCATCCCCGCCGCGGGCCCGAAGCGCAAGAGCTCCCGCGTCACCTCGTCCCCGATTCGCTCCGGCTTCAACTCGCAGACCCGGGACGGACCTCGATCAGCTGTGCAGGCTCGACCGGCAGAGCGGACGCGCCAGTCGCCGTGACAAGGGTCTGCCCCATGCCCGAGAGCCGCTCCGCGAGCGCCCGGCGCCTGCGCCCGTCGAGCTCGGAGAGCACGTCGTCCAGAAGCAGCAGGGGCGGCGCCGGCCCGCGCTCCGCGAGCAGCTCCGCTTCAGCCAGGAGCAGTGAAAGGACGGCCAAGCGCTGCTCGCCTTGGGATCCGAAGCGGCGCAGATCTCGATCCCCGGCACGAATCTCGATCTCGTCGAGATGCGGGCCGATCCCGGTTGTGCCGCGCTCGAGGTCCTCGTCGAACCTGCTCTCGAGAGCGGTGAGGCTTGGCGCTTCTCCGTTGTAGCCGAGCTCGCCCCCGGGTAGGCCTAGCTCCTCCGCCCGCGCCGAGAAGAGCCCGCGCAGCGCGTCGAGCGTCTCCGCCCGCGCTCCCACGAGGCTTTCCCCGAGCTCGCCCACCTTCTGCGTCCACGGCATGACCGCCTCCCGCGAGGAGACGCCGATCGCGACCCGACGAAGCGCCGCGTTGCGCTGTGCAACGGCGGCGGCATACTCGGCCGGCACGGTGGCCCGCGCCGGGAAAAGGCGGCCGAGGGCCCGATCAAAGTATGCCCGCCGGGCGGCGGGGCCGCCCTTCACGACCACGAGGCGGTCGGGCGTGAAGACGAGCGTCGCAATCTCCGCCCGCAGCTGTTCCGCGGCCCGCAGCGGGGCGCCGTTCAGCTGCGCCCTCTTTGCCTCGCCGGGCCGCAGCGTAACCTCGATCTCGAGCCTGCTCCCGCTCCGGTCACCCGTCAGCTCGATACGACCCGCGGCGGCGCCGAAACGGACGAGTTGGGTGTCGTTCCGCGTCCGCGGGGAGAAGCCTTGCGTCCCGACGTGGAGCGCCTCGAGCAGATTGGTCTTGCCGGCTCCGTTCTCGCCGACCACAAGCACGATCCCGGGCTTGAGCGAGAGCTCGAGAGCGGCATACGAGCGGAAGTCGCGGAGCGTGAGCGTCTCGACGATCAGCCGGACCTAAGGCGCCGCTTGCGGTGCCGCCTTCAGGACGTGCGGGCTTTGCCCGCGCGTCCGTCCGAAACGACCGGCCAAGCCGTGCAGATTCACCTAACCCGCCAGACGGATCGGCATGATCAGGTACGCGAAGTTCTCTTCTTGAGACCGGATGAGCCCGGGTCGCAGCGAGCTGATCAGCTGCAAGGCGACCTCGTCGGCCTCGACCGACTCGAGCCCGTCGCGCAGGAACTCCGGGTTGAAGCCGATCTCGAGTGGCTCGCCGGTGAACGGGACCGGGAGCGACTCCTTCGCCTCACCGACCTCTTGGGTCTGCGCCGAAACGGTGACCTCGCCCTCTGCGAAGCTCAACCGCAGCGGGGAGTTCCTCTGGGCCATGACCGACGCTCGGCGCACGACCTCGAGGAACTCTTCCCGGGGCAGCATCACCTCGTGCTCGAAGGTCTCGGGGATAAGCTGCTTGTAGTTTGGGAACTGCCCGTCGATGCGGCGTGTGGTCAGCCACACGTCGCCGGCGCCGAAGACGACATGATTCTCCTGAACTCCGACCTGGAGCTCCGCGGAGTCCTGAGCGACGCGGCCGAGCTCCGTCAGCGCCCGCGCCGGGACGATCGCCTCGAGGTCGGAGGACTCGCCACCCGTCAGCTCCGTCTCTTTGACGGAGAGCCGGTAGGAGTCGGTCGCCGCCATGACGAGCTTGCCGCCCTCGAACCGGACAAGGATTCCGGTCAGAACAGGACGCGACTCGTCCCGCGAAGCCGCTCTCGCCACCCGCGACACGGTCTCGAGGAGCGCGGCGCGGTCGACGCCGAAGGTCTGCGCCGCTCCGAGATCGGGAAGCTTCGGGAAGTCCTCCGCGCTGTAGGTGTTGAGCTTGTAGCTCGCCGAGCCGCACGTGACCTCGAGCACGCTGCGGTCGGGATTGTGCTCAAGTAGCACTTCGCTCTCGGGCAGCAGCCGGGCAAGGTCGATCAAGAGCCGTCCGGGCGCGACGACCGCGCCCTCCCCTTCCACCTGGCAGTCGACAGAGAGCCGTAGTGAGAGCTCCATGTCTGTCGCCGCCAGCTCGAGCTGTCCCTCACCGGCGCGAATCAGCACACCGCCGAGCACCTGGACCGTCGCACGTGTCGATACTGCTCTCCCAACGAGCGAGAGGGCACGGGCGAGCTCGTCTCTCGAGCAGGTGATCTTCATCGTTGTTCCAACTGCGGTTTCTGTCTCAGTCATTTAAAAGAAAAAGCTTGTAGTAGCAGTAGGGAGTGTGAATTCGGTGCACGACGCCGCGCTGCCGCTCTGGGAGGGCGATTGCCCTGGGGACGCAACTTGTGGGGAAGCTGGCGTTTTGAACATGTCTCCTTTGGGCTTGTTCAGGTTTCCACAGATTTACCGGGTTTGCTTGATGCGCGCGGTCAACTCTTGCACCAGGTTGTACACGGAGCGGTCCTCGCGGATCATGCGGGCGATCTTCGAGGTCGCGTGGATGACCGTGGTGTGGTCGCGCCCGCCGAACTCACGCCCGATCTTCGGCAACGAGGCGTCGGTCAGCTCTCGCGAGAGATACATCGCGACCTGACGCGGATAGACGATGTTCTGCGAGCGGCGCTCGCTGCAGAGCTCTTCCATCGAGAGCCCGAAGCGGTCGGTGACGGCCGTCTGGATCCGCTCGATCGAGACCTCGGGGGCCTCGCCTTGGGGAAAGACGTCCTTGAGCACGTCCTGGGCCAGCTCGACAGTCATGGGCCGACCGGTCAGGCTCGAGAAGGCGACGACACGGGTGAGCGCGCCTTCGAGCTCGCGAATGTTGGTCGACGCGCGGCCGGCAATGAACGTGAGCACCTGTGGATCCGGGATGTGGATGCCGTCGGTCTTGACCTTCTTGCGTAGGATCGCGATGCGCGTCTCGAGGTCGGGGGGCTGGATGTCGGTGATCAAGCCCCATTCGAAGCGCGAGCGCAGCCGCTCTTCGAGGGTGGAGATCTCGCGCGGGGGCCGGTCGGACGAGATCACGATTTGCCGGCCCGCCTCGTAGAGCGAGTTGAAGGTGTGGAAGAACTCTTCCTGGATCCGTTCCTTGTGCTCGAGGAACTGGATGTCGTCGATCAGCAGCAGGTCGTAGGTGCGGTAGCGCTGCTTGAAGCCCTCGATGCGCTTGTCGCGCAGCGAGTTGATGAAGTCGTTCATGAACGTCTCGCTCGTGATGTAGCGGACGGAGAGCTCGTGTGAGTGGGCCCCGACGTACTGGCCGATCGCCTGCAGGAGGTGCGTCTTGCCGAGCCCCGTTCCCCCATAGATGAAGAGAGGGTTGTAAGCCTGGGCGGGAGCCTCGGCAACCGCCAGCGCCGCGGCATGCGCGAAGCGGTTCGAGGAGCCGATCACGAACGAGTCGAACGTGTACTTCTCGGCCATGTTGAAAGCTGAGGTGGGCGTAGCGACGGGCTCTGCGTTTCGCCCAGCGGACTCCGCCTCTTGCTCCACGGCCAGTCTGATCCGCCGCTCGGCGCCGGCGGCGTCGCGAACCGCGGCCCCGATCAGGTCGAGAAAATGGCCTTCGATCCACTCGCGAGTGAAGTCATTCGGAACCGAGAGGACGAACGCATCCTCGGTGAGCTCATGGCTCGAGACGTCACTGAACCACGTACCGAACGTGGTGTCGTTGAGCGCCCCCCTGAGGCGGCCTGAAACCTCGGTCCAGAGACTCTCTGCTGTCAGTTCTTGCTGGCGCGCCACGACGCCCGCACCATCTCCTCACTAGGGGACCGAGCGGCGAGCATAACAGCGTCCTCACGGGCACTCAAGGGATGCCGTGGTGGGTAAAACTAGCGCGTTTTGCAGGACTTCTTTCACGCTCCACATCTTCGTCCACAGGTGTGGAAAGGTGAGCTCGCGCACGTTTCCAAGGTCGGCGCAAAGGTCCCCTCGCAGCGATTTTGCAAAGCTGTAAACGGCAGCAGAGCTGTGGATAACTCAGCCCGGAAGCGCTCGTCTATACTGGCTCGGCGTCCGAGAAAAAGGACGCTCGTTCCTCTTTTTCTCTTACCTCTCACCGTGAAACGGACCTATCAGCCCAACGTACGCCGCAGGAAGCGCAGGCACGGATTCCGCGCGCGCATGTCGACGCGGGCAGGCCGGGCGATCCTGAAGCGCCGCCGGGCTCGAGGCCGCAAACGGCTCTCTGCCTGACGAACAGAACAATGCACCGGCGGTACCGCCTCTCCCGCTCCCGGGACTTCGACGCCGTTTACAGGCACGGGCGGTCGGTCTCGACTCGTTTTCTCGTCCTCTACTGGTTTCCGCGTGAGGACGGCGAGGAGCCGCGCCTCGGGATCGCGGTCCCGAAGGGAACCGGCGCCGCGCCGGTCCGGTCGAAGATCAAGCGACAGCTGAGAGAGATCTGGCGCTCGCGGCTCGAATCGCTTCCGCCCGCTCAGGACTACGTGCTGATCGTGCGGCCCGGCCTCGCCGAGGCGGTGGAGGCGCGCGGCTTCGACTGGCTCGGCGAGCGCGTGGACGAGGTGCTGGGCAAGGCGGCGGCCTGATGAGCTCAGATCGGTTGCGGTCGAATTCGATCGGGTCGACCGGTCATTTCCGACGGGCACACGACCAAGGCATCGCTCGCGATGCCGACTTGAAGGCCATGCCGGCTCAGCCGGCGTGGCCGGTCGGTCTCTCGCGCGTCCTGAAGGCGGCACCGCGAGCGGTGCCTCGGTTGCCCGCCTATCTTGGGGTCGGGCTCGTCTATCTTTATCGCTACACGGTCGGCGTGCTCTTCCCGGGCGGCTGCAAGTACCACCCGTCCTGCTCGCAGTACGCGATCGACGCCCTCCGCCGCTATGGGCTCTTCCGCGGTGTCGTTCTGGCCGGCTGGCGCCTCCTGCGCTGCAACCCGTGGAGCCGTGGTGGAGTCGACTATGTGGAGCAGCAGGGGGTTTTCCGATGATCCTCGCGAGCCCGCTCACTCCGCTCGAAGACGTCCTCCGCAGCATTCTCGAGTGGCTGGGGCCGCACGGGACGATCGGCTTGCCCTGGGCCTGGTCGATTGTCGCGCTCACGATCCTCGTCCGCATGCTGCTCGTGCCGCTGACCGTCAAGCAGATCCATTCGATGCAGGCGATGCAGGCGCACATGCCGGAGATGAAGGCGATTCAGCAGCGCTACAAGCAGGACAAGCAGAAGCGCAACGAGGAGCTGATGAAGTTCTACCGGGACAACAACGTCAATCCCGCGGCTCCCTGCCTGCCGCTCCTCTTCCAGTTCCCGGTCTTCATCGCCCTCTACCTGGTGCTTCGACACTCGGACGAGCTGATCCACGGAGGCGACAAGGTCTCGTGGCTCGGACTCGTTCCAGATATCACGGCGCATGCGAACGCGCACTGGACCGGTTACTTGCTGCTGACGATCTACGTCGCGAGCCAGCTCGCGTCGACCTACTTCATGTCGGCGACGATGGACAAGACGCAGCGGACGCTGATGATGATCCTGCCCGTAGCGTTCGTGCCGGTGCTCGTCAATTTCCCGGTCGGCCTCGTCCTCTACTGGGTGACGACGAACCTGTGGACGGTGGGCCAGGGCGTCGTCACGCGGAGCCTCGTGCCGAAGAAACCGCCTCCTCCGCCGAAACGGTCGTCGCGCACGCCTGCGCGCGAGCCTGACGGCGCCGGCGCCAAGCAGGAGCCTGTGTCGGCTGAGCCTGTGCCTGTGCCGGCGGCGCCTCGCCGGGTGAAGCGCAAGAAGAAGAAGAAGGCCAGGCGATGACGGGGGATCTGCGCCAGATCGAGGCGACCGGCGAGACCGTCGGCGAGGCCAAGTGGGCCGCCCTGCGGGAGCTCGAGAAGCTGCACCCGGGACTCGACAAAGCCGCCGTCCGCTTCCAGGTTGTCTCCGAGGGTGAGCGCGGGCTCCTCGGGGTCGGCTACGCACCGGCACGCGTCGTCGCTTCGGTGGACGCCGACGCTGCCGGCGGTGAGGCTGAGTCCGAGAGCGATCTCGCCGGACAGGTTCGCGACCTGCTCGAGCGGATCACCGCAGGCATCGGCGTTCGCTGCCGCATCGAGATCGAGGAGAACGAAGAGGTGCTCACGGCGTCATGCTCCGGCTCGAATCTCGGTCTCCTGATCGGCAAGCACGGGCAGACGATCGATGCGATCCAATACCTCGTGAACGCGATCGTCTGGCGCTCGCGGCCCGACGACCGCAAGGACGTGGTCGTCGACGCGGCCGGCTACCGGGAACGGCGCCGGACCGCCCTCGAGTCGCTCGCGGTGCGCAGCGCCGAGGAAGCGGTCGCGACGCACTCCCCGATCGAGCTCGAGCCGATGACTGCTGTGGAGCGAAAGACGGTCCATCTGCGCCTCAAGGAGTTCGATGGGGTGGAGACGGGCAGCGAGGGCACGGAGCCAAACCGCTTCGTCGTCATCTCGCCGACTGGTTGAGCGATCCCCGGCTCGAGCGCTGGCTGGACGCACTGCTTGCGACCCCGGGCGTGACTTCGATCAACAACCGCGAGGAGGCCTGGGCGATGCTCGTCGAGGACGCACTGCGCGGCGCGGAGCTCGTGGCCGGGTTCGAAGGGCCGATCGTCGACGTGGGATCAGGTGGGGGCTCGCCCGGGATCCCGCTGGCGGTGGCGCTTCCCGACCGGGAGGTGACGCTGCTCGAGGCAAACGCACGCAAGGCGCAGTTCCTCGAGCACACTGCCGCGGATTTCACCAACGTGAGGGTGCTCCGGGGCCGCGCCGAGGAGCAGGAGCTCGATCGCTTCGGCGTCGCGGTCGCGAAGGCGTTGGCGCCGCCGCCGGTTGCGCTCGAGTGGTGCCTGCCGCTCGTTCGGCCGGGAGGCGTGGTCGTCCTCTGGGTCGGCCCGTCAGCGGACTTCGGGCAACTTGCGCAGGCCGCCGAACAGCTGGCCGGCGGGCGCCCGGAAGGGCGATCCGGGCTCGCCGTCGTGCCGAAGGTCGGCCCCACTCCGCCGGGGTTCCCACGCCGTCCGGGCATCGCCCGGAAACGTCCTCTCGCCTGACTACAGTGCCCGGGGTGGCCGGGCGCATCTACGCCGTTGCGAACCAGAAGGGCGGCGTCGGGAAGACGACGACTGCGGTCAACCTCGCGGCCTGTCTCGCCCACGCCGGAGAGCGGGTGCTGCTCGTCGACCTCGACCCGCAGGCGAATGCGACCTCCGGGCTCGGAGAACGCGCTAACGGATCCTCGAGCTGCGATCTCCTCGACGGTGTGTCTCCGACTGAGCTCGCGTGCCCGACGCGCTTCGAGAACCTCGACCTGATTCCGTCGAAGCCCGACCTGGCTGGCACCGCTGCCGACCTCGCCCGCCGTGGTGACGGCGAGCGCTTTCTCGCCGAGACCCTGGGACCCGCGGCGGATTCGTACCCCTTTGTCTTCGTCGATTGCCCGCCTTCACTCGGTCCGCTCACCGTCAACGCCCTCGCGGCGGCGAATCGTGTGCTCGTCCCCGTCCAGGCCGAGTACTACGCGCTGGAGGGGCTCTCCCAGCTCCTGAACTCGCTCGGGCTGATCCGCGCGCGGTTGAACCCAGAGCTTGCGCTGGCGGGCGTCCTCCTGACGATGGTCGACGGCCGCACGAAGCTGTCGGCGGATGTGGCGACAGAGCTCGAACGGCATTTCGGCCCGCTGCTCTTCCGCTCCCAGGTGCCACGCTCGGTGCGGGTCGCGGAGGCGCCGAGCCACGGTCAGCCGGTGATCACCTACGACCCGCGCTCCGCGGGCGCCGAGGCGTACTGGAAGGTGGCGATGGAGCTTGTCGACCGTCCCTGAGCGCCGTGGTTTGGGCCGTGGCCTCGAAGTTCTGATCGGCGGCGGCGGTTCGAACGATCTCGCGCACGTTCCGGTCGACCAGATACACGCGAATCCGCGCCAGCCGCGGAAGCGCTTCGACCACGAGGCGACCGCGGGGCTCGCCGAGTCGATCCGGGCCCAGGGGATTATTCAGCCGGTCGTCCTGCGGCCGCGGGCGGCCGGAGGCTACGAGCTGATCGCCGGCGAGCGACGCTGGCGGGCCGCGAAAGAAGCAAATGTCGCGACACTGCCGGCGCTCGTGCGCGACGCCGCCGATCGCGACGCGCTCCTGCTCAGTCTTGTCGAGAACGTCGCGCGCGAGGAGCTCTCGCCGATCGAGGAAGCCCGGGCGTATGCGCTGCTGACGGACGAGTTCGGACTCACGCTCGGCGAGATCGCCGAGCGGGTCGGGAGCTCGAAGCCCGCTGTCTCCAACCGTTTGCGGCTTCTGGAGCTTTCCGAAGAGGTGCTCGCCATGGTCGAGCGCGGCGAGCTGACCGAGGGGCATGCCCGCGCAGTCTTGGCCGTGCCCGACAACGAGGGCAGGCGTCGCCTTGCGCGGAAGATCGTGCGGCAGGGGCTATCGGTTCGAGCGGCCGAGCGTGAGGCGCGCTGGTCGGGAGCGAAGACGAAGCGAAGGCGCCGTCCGGCGGCCGACCCCCAGCTCGCGGAGCGCGTGCGGCTCGCGGCCGAAGCGCTGACCGGCTTCTCCGCCAGGGTCACGACGCGCGGCCTCGAGATCCCGGTCGAGAACGAGCAACAGCTCGAGGAGCTCGCCGAGGCGCTCGAGACAGTCTCGGCCGTAACCGCGGAGACCGGCACGCCGTTGCAGGAGGGTTGATGTTCGGCGAATGGATCCAGGACCTCGAGTCGCTGGAGGCGATCTCCCAGGACGAGGAGGCGCGCCAGATCTTCCTGCGCATGGCCGCGCTCTCCCAGGCGGGCCGGCTCGACTCGTTTCTCCTCGAGCTCGCCGACACCGCGGACCTTGACGACTTGACCAAGGGGACGCTGAGCGAGATTGCCCGGGAAGAGGGGTTCCTGTTGGTGGTGGATGACTACTTGCGCAGGACCCGCGTCCTGCACTGACTCTTTGCGGGTCGCGAAATGGGCGATCGTGGATTCGAACCACGGACCTCCGCCTTATCAGAGCGGCGCTCTAACCAACTGAGCTAATCGCCCGGGGCGCTCGATTGTAGCTCAGGGTCTTGCGCGTCTCAGCCCCCGACCGAGGGACGGAAGGGGCTGGGCACCGCGCTAAGATGAATCGAAGGCCCGTGATGCAGGAAATGGTCATCTATGGCGTCAGCTTCGACCTGGGCAGTAAGCAGCCCATCGTCTTGCTGAAAACCGCCGACGGCAACAGGTTCTTGCCGATCTGGATCGGTCATCCGGAAGCGGCCGCGATCTTGATGAAGCTCCAGGGCGCGGCGACGCCACGGCCGATGACCCACGACCTTGTCGCCGACATGCTCGAGCAGCTCGACGCGCAGGTCGTTCGGATCACGGTCACGGAGCTCAAGGAGAGCACCTTCTACGCGTCGATTACGGTGCAGCAGAACGGCTCCGAGGTCGAGATCGATTCGCGCCCGTCCGATGCGATCGCGCTCGCGGTGCGGGCCGACGCGCCGATCTTCGCCGCCGACGACGTGATCGAGGAGTCGGCGATCGAGTTCGAGGGCGAGGAAGTGAACGAGGACGAGATCGTGGACGAGTTCAAGAAGTTCCTCGACGACGTCTCGCCCGACCAGTTCGCGGTCGGTGACGAAGAGGCTTAGAGGCTCCAACACAATGAGCCTTGCCCCGGCGACGAAGCGTCATGATGTTGGAGCCTCTTAGTCACCTGCCGATCCAGTCCACGTAGACGTCGTCGCCGGCCGGGAGGCTGAGCAGCCGATACGGGTAGGTGACCCGCGCCTCGACGCGCTCGGCGAGCCGCGGTGCCCGCTCGCGCACACGGACTGTGATCTTTCCATCGTGCTCGCGCACGCTCACGACCTCGACGCTGTAACCGGTGCTCGAGCGCGGCCCGGGTGAGACGAGCACGAGCTGGTGTCTCGAGAAGTCGATTTTGGGTGGGGCTCGGCGAGCACCCGCTCGCCGCAGGTACCGGGCGAGCTGGGAGGGCTCGCGGAAGAGCGGATGCTGGGATGCGTTGACCCTCAACGGCCCGACCTGGGATGAGAGGTCACGCCACACGACCGGGTCGCCCTTCTCATCCGGCAGCAAGCGGGCCGCCAGCAGCAATGCGGCCGCGAGGACCACGACCGAGACCCCGAAGATCGTCCGGAGCTCAGTAGTAGACGTAGACGGTCTCGCCGTAGGAATTCGACGCGAAGAGGGTCGGCGCGATCCACATCGGCGTGCGCACGCATCCGTGTGACGCCGGATAGGGAGGCACGGATGGGTAGCCGTGGATCGCGAACCCGCGCAGGAAGTACATCGGGTACCAGAGCACCCAGCTCCAGCCCACGACCTTGCTGTAGACGTGCCAGCGGCCCAACGGGGTGTTTCCCGTCGCGCCGGTCGAGACGTGCACAACCCTGACGACTCGGCCACCGTCGACCTCGAACAGCACCTGCCGGCTCTTGTCGATCTCGAGATGGTGGCCTCGGCGGTAGCGAGGCCGGGGTACGTGCGCTCCGCGCAGCCGGCGCCAGATCGCCGGATTTGCGCGGCCGGTGCGGGGCATGCCGTGCACTTTCTGGAAGGCGAGGACGGCGTCGGAGGTGTCGGGCGCGTAGTACGTGTCTACTCCGCGCAGCGTGTAGCGCAGCTCGGCGAGGCGCCGTTCGAGGATGCGGACGCTCGGGCCGTGCGAGCCGAGCGAGAGGTACGGGAGATAGACGCTCGCATGGGCGGTTGTTCTACGCGCGAGGAAGGCCCCGCTCGGCTTGACCTCGATGCGGACCACGTAGTCCGCGGCCCGCGCTGTGCTCAGCAAGACGACGGCCCGACCGCCGAAGCTCCGTGACCGGAGCTTTCGTCCGGAACGCCAGATGTGCAGGCGCAGCGTTCCTGCACCTCTCGGCCGGAGCCCGGCGCGCAAGCGGAGCCGGTGTCCGATCATTGTCGAGCGGGGCAGTGCGACGTCGAGGCTCGGCCGCAGTGCGGTCGAGACGGGGTTCGAGACCGCGGACTCGAAGCGCGCGCTGAAAATCGCGGGTGACCGCGGGCGCACCCGGAAGCGAAAGTGGCCCTTGCGGTCGGCCTTGACGGTTCGGACGGAGGCTTCACCGGCGTAGAGCGAGACGAGCGCGCCCGGGGTGGCGGGGCGCAGGCGGCCTTTGAAGATCGTGCGCCGGCCGTAGGTCGCAGCTCGCGGCCCGGTCAGCCTGAGCTCGAAAGCGGTGACCGTGACTGAGGCCCGGGCCGTCGTTCCGTCGGCGCCGGTCCCGGTCACGGTCGCGGTGTAGCGCCCTGTCTCGTAGCGATGCTGGACGCTCGGGCCGTCCGCGGTTGTTCCGTCACCGAGCTCCCAATGGAAGCTCACGGCGTCACCGGTTGCGGTCAGGCTCACGTCGAGGGGAGCCGGGCCCCTGGCGGGGCTGGCCTGCACGGTGATGGTCGGTGTCGCGCTGGCCGCCGGTGCCCAGCAGACGAAGAGGAGGACGAAGAGAAAAGAGAAGCGCCGCATAGCCGGGAGGCTAGCGTCAGGTGGCGATGCCCACAGCGAGTCCGAGACCGTTGTAACACGCGTGCAAAACGATGCAGGGGTAAATGCTGCCGGTCCTGCTGCGCAGGTAGGTAATTCCGATCCCGAACACTGCGATCACGGGGAAGCCCGCAAAGAGCCCGTGGATGAGGGCGAACGCAAGCCCGACGATGACGATCGCGCGAACGCGCCCGAAGGGCTCGAGCAGGCCGTAGCCGACTCCGCGGAACATCAGCTCCTCGACGATCGGCCCGACGAGCGTGACGACGATTGCGAAGGCCGTGAACTGTGCGATCCGGTGTGAATCCCAGCCCGACGGGATCAGCCCCTGCTCCCCCTCGGGATTCCCGAAGGGCTCTACGGCAGCGCCCGCAATGAGCACGGCAACGACGACGAGCAGCGAGATTCCCAGAGCGCGCCACCAGGAGCTCGGGCGCCTGAGCCCGAGAACGCTGCGGCGGTCGAGGCCTCTCGTGATCAGCAGCGCGAGCCCGAGGACGATGCTGTACTCGATCAGACCGCCGATGCTCGAGGCCCATTGGTACGCGAAGTCTTTCGGCGGCTCGCCGTCGGAGATCCGTGAGGCGTACTGGAGAATCGAGAACAAGAGGACGAACAGGCTCCAACCGGCGATTCGCCTGGTCATGAGAGCTCCGCGAGCAACTGCTCGAGCGGTGCGGGTGCGAAGCTCATTCCTGCCGCCGCCGCGCCCCGGCGGTCGACCTCGTCGTCACCGACGTGGAGTGCCCGCTCGGCGGAGATCCCCAGCAGGTCGAGGGCCCATCGAAAGACCGCAGGGTCCGGCTTGCGCGCGCCGACCTCGGCCGACGTGACGATGTGTGAGAAGAACGGCGCAAGGCCCAGGTCGGTGAGCCGGTCGCGCACGGTGACATCCCAGTTGGTGACGGCCGCGAGCTCGAGGCCTCGGCTTTGCAGCGCCCGCAATGACTCTGGCGCACCGGGGACGACGTCGAACTCGAGCGCGGCCACGTACTGGGGCGCGAACTCGGCGGGAGGGAGGTCGGTCCCGACCGTGTCGAGGAAGACCCTCGCGCAGCGCGTGTTGAGATCGGCGACGCTCTGCGCGTCGCGGCCTTCGTGCGAGTGCGGGCTGTAGTAGGCGAACTCGGCCTCGAACGCGGCCGCAACGTGGGCAGGCGTCGAGTCCACGCCCCACGCCTGCAGCGTTTCGACCAGCTTCGGCACCGGATCGCGGAGTGTGACGAGCGTGCCGTAGAGGTCGAGGGTGATCGCGTCGAACTCTGCTAAGCGACCCACTGCCAAAGCGCCCATTGGGCTACAGCCACTCCGAGGAAGACTGAGCTGGTGGAGACGATCGCGACGTGCGCGCGGGGCCGGCCGCCAAGCGCGGCGAGCGCCATGAAGAGCGGGAAGACGACGAGCCCGAAGCGGGGCAGCGAGAGCAGGGGCCAGCGCTCGCTCGGATAGCTGAGCGGGATCGCGAGACTGAGCACCGAGAAGAGCCCATAGGGGGCGCCGAAGCGACGCCAGGCGACGACTGCCAGGACCGTGAAGAGCACGAGTGCTGCGAGGCACTCGAGGTTGATCGCGGCCACCCGTAGCGGGTCGGTGCCGTCGGCCGCGGGCCAATACGCGTGCGTGTGCGAGCCCGACGCCAGCTGCCGAACGCCTGCCCAGCCCGCGCGCAGGCCGTCCCAGATCCCGCCGAACGGTCCCGCAGGCGAGAGGTGCCGAGTCCAGATTCCCTGCGCGTCGAGGAACTCCCATGGGTCGCCCCGCTCGCGCCAGAGCAGGAGCGGATAGACGGCGAAGAGTGCCGGCGCGACCGCAAGCCTGATCAGGGCTCCCCGCGCGTCCCGTGAGCGCCATGCAAGCAACGCGAGCGCGGGCAGCAGCGCGATCCCGACCGGTCTGGTGAGGAGAGCGAGGCCGGCGGCGACACCGGCCGGAAGGAAGCGGCCACGCTCCGCGAGCAGGAAGGCGGCGAGACAGAGTAGGAGGTACAGCGACTCGCTGTAGACGGCCTGGAGGAAGAGGGCCGTCGGGAAGACGGCGAGGTAGAGAACCGCACGCCGCGCCCCTTCGGCTCCGAGCCGGGGCTCGGCGAGTCGGTCGAGGAGAATGAACGCGCCCAGCCCGGCGGCGAGCGAGACGAGGATCCCGGCAAGGACGTAATGCCCGAAGAGGATTCGGCCGAGAAGACCGACCGTCGCCGGGTAGAGCGGGAAGAAAGGGGTCGCCGATCGGCTGAGCCCCTCGTAGCCGTGCTCGGCGATGCGGAGGAAGAAGACGCTGTCCCAGCGCGCCCAGACGTCCGTCACCGCCCCGAGGTCGCGCGTGACGGCAGGGTCGTCCCAGCGAGCCGCCAGCGGGTGGCGGTTGGGCTCGAAGACGAGGAAGGCGAAGAGCGCTGCCGCCCAGATCGCGGCGCGACTCCAGAGGTAGATCTCGGTGGCCGGGCTGCGCGCTGCCTCGAGGGGCAGGTCGCGCGTCTCGGTACGCGGCTCCCGAAGCCGTTGACCCGTGCTCACGACGGCCGGATCATACGGGCGTGGCGATGCGCTATTTCACGGCCGAGGAGGCGAACGAGTCCCTCGAGGAGGTGCGGCCGCTGACCGAGGAGCTGGTCGAGCACCGCCGATCGCTGGTCGAGCTCCAGGAGTGGCAGGTTGCGCTGACCGCTCGGATCGCCGGCAACGGCGGCAACGTCCAGCCACAGGAGCTCCAGGAGCTGCAGGAGCGCCTCGACGAGGAGGTGGCCGGCATCGCGCGTTGCGTCGCGCGCATCCAGGGGGTGGGGGCGCTCGTGAAGGATCTCGACGAGGGCCTCGTCGACTTCCCGGCGCGGCGCGACGGGGAGGACGTGTTGCTCTGCTGGCACCTCGGCGAAGAAGAGATCGGCTTCTGGCATGGCCTCGAGGAAGGCTTCTCGGGCCGCAAGCCTCTTTAGCACGGGGGAACCCCTGGTTCCCCCGTGAGCCCCCTCCTTCCGGGCGGTCGTGCAACCCGGACGTTCCAGGAGCCGGCGCTTGGGTGGGTGACTCCAAGGTTCCCCTCTCGGTTGGGAGCCTCCCGCCGGGCAAAGCCCGGCTCCGTCGGCCGCTGGCGGTGGTCTCCGCGGACGTGGCTTGCTAGACCTGACACGCGACAGCCTCGGGCGCAAGCTGCTTCCGCTCTGATCCCCACCCTGGGTGGGGAAGGCTTCCACCCGCCACCCGCCGCAGAGGCTACTGCGGGATTTGTCACTCGGATGTGCCAGATCGAAGCCGATTCGCAGCGCTGAGGATCACCAGCCCGGCTGTCGAATAGAGCCCGCATGGAGCTCTGGCAGCGCTTGCTCGTCGTCGCCGGCGTCGTCACGCTCGCGGCGGCCCTCGCGAAGGTCGTCGACTGGCGGATGGCTCGCCGTGAGTTGCCGCCCGAGGCGGTGACGCGCTACCGCATCCTCCGGCGCAGCCTGATGACGGCGATCATCGCGATCGGGATCATGTCGGCTCTGCTCGTGATCCCCCAGGTGCGCGCGCTCGCGGCCGGCCTGCTTGCCTCGTCTGCGCTCATCGGTCTCGTCGTCGGCCTCGCTGCCCAGCGACCGCTCGCGAACTTCGTTGCCGGGGTTGTCATCGCGTTCACGCAGCCGCTCCGCCTCGGCGACCGGGTCACGGTCGACGACGTCGAGGGCATCGTCGAGGAGATCGGCCTCACCTACACGTTCATCAGGACGGCGGACAACGCCAGGCTCGTGATCCCGAACGAGAAGCTGGCCTCGGACACGATTCGGAATGCGACCATCCGTAGCCGCGAGAAGCTCGCGGAGGTCACGCTGGAGGTACCGCTCGACAAGGATCTCGACAGCGTGGTCGAGCTGCTGCGCACCGAGACGGCCGGCGAGCCGCGTTCCGACGTCCTCGTTACGAGCCTGAACGGCAGCGCGACCGTGACGGTCCGCACCTGGGCGTCCGACGCGGACGCCATCGAGCGGGTCGAAAGCGAGCTCCGGCTGCGTATTCTTCGTCGGCTCCGCGAACAGAGCCTGCTATGAGCCCTCCGCCCCCCAACGGTCCTCGCCGCCGCCGGCCCGGCTCGCTCGAGCTGCCGGGGCGCCGCCGCCAGCGCCGCCGCTCGCGCGCCCGCCGCCGCCGGCGGCTGGCGGTGATCGCGTTCGTCCTCTTCGCGGTCGTGGCCGCCGTGGCTGCGGGTGGGTTCGGCGAGGCCCGGTCGATCGGCCGAGATTGTGACCTGGACGCACTACGGCCCGCCTCGATCGGCTCCAACACCTTCGTCTATGCCGCCGACGGGTCGCTACTGGGGTCGATCCCGGCCGAGAAGAACCGGCAGCCGGTCTCTCTTGCCCAGACGAGCAAATGGATGCGCATGGGGACCGTCGCCATCGAGGATCGTCGCTTCTACGACCACGGCGGGGTGGACTTGAAGGGCATCGCCCGCGCCGCCGTCAACGACGTCCGCGCAGGGCGCACGGTCGAGGGCGGGTCGACGATCACGCAACAACTCGTCCGCAACCTCTACATCCGGCATCAGGAGCGGACCCTGCGGCGCAAGGTCGTCGAGGCCTGTCTCGCGGTGCGGCTGAGCCGCAACCATAAGAAGGACTGGATCCTCGCGAATTACATGAACACCGTGTACTACGGCAACCACGCGTACGGCGTCGAGGCCGCTGCTCAGACGTACTTCTCCCGTCACGCCAAGAAGCTCTCCCTGCTCCAGTCGGCCCTGCTCGCAGGCTTGCCCCAAGCACCGTCGGTATACGACCCGTTCAAGAACCCGGCGCGGGCTATCGAACGTCGGAACCGGGTACTCGAGGCTCTCTACAAGAACGGTGACATCACCTACGGGAACTACCAGGAAGCGGTCCGCGTCACGGATCTTCACCTGAAGCCGGGGAAGATCTACACCCGCATCCGGGAGCCGTACTTCTTCAGCTACGTGCGCGACGAGCTGATTCGGCAGTACGGGGCGAACACGGTGCGCTCCGGCGGGCTCCAGGTCTACACGACGATCGACCGCCGCTTTCAGCGCGCCGCCAACCGGGCCGTGCGGGAGACGCTCTACTACGACAGCGACCCCGCGTCTGCGGTTGTGGCGATCGATCCCCGCAACGGCGCGATCAAGACGATGACCGCGGTCACGCCAGGGCGAACCGGCAACCAGTTCAACCTCGCGGCCCAGGCGCGGCGGCAGGCCGGCTCGACCTTCAAGATGTACGTCCTGGCACAAGCGATCTCCGAGGGCGTGAACCCCGACACGACGAGCTACCTGTCGGCTCCGCTCCACTACCAGCCGGATCCCTACTCCGAGGCTTGGGACGTCTCGACCTACTCGCACTCCTACCTGGGCTCGACGTCGATCACGCGTGCGACGCTGGCCTCGGACAACACGGTCTTCGCGCGGCTCACGCTCGACCTGGGCCCGGAGAAGGTCGCGGCGATGGCGTACAGGCTGGGCGTCCGCTCGTCGCTGAAGACGAAAGAGGGGGCCTATGTGCCGTCGCTCGGGCTTGGGTCGATCGGGGTCTCTCCGCTCGACATGGCCTCCGCATACGCGACGATCGCGGCCGGCGGCATCTACTCGGAGCCGATGGCGATCCGCAAGGTCAAGCTCGCCGATGGTACGCAGGACAAGGATGCGGGCTGGGGCAAGTCGAAGCGGCAGCGCGTGATCGCCGACTGGGTCGCCGCCAAGGTGACAGAGATCCTCGAGGAGAACGTCCAGGCCGGCACCGGAGTGGGCGCGGCGATCGGGCGCCCGGCCGGCGGCAAGACGGGGACGACAGAGAACCACGCCGACGCCTGGTTCTGCGGCATCACCCCGACGCTCTCGGCCACTGTGTGGGTTGGCTATCCGCAGGCCGAGATCCCGATGACCAACGTGCACGGGATTTCCGTGGCTGGCGGCACCTTCCCGGCGTCGATCTGGCGCCTCTTCATGGAGGAGGCGATCGGCCCAACCCCGGAACGCGACTTCCCCGAGTCGAACTCGGAGCCCATCTGGCGCCCATTCACACGGGGGCAGTACGCGGGCGAGGTCTCGGAGCCGCCTAGCTACTACTACGCACCGCCCGCCGCGCCGACGCCCGCGACGACGCAGCAGAAGAAGGCGCCACCCCCGCCTCCACCGCCCCCGCCCCCGCCTCCACCCCCGCCTCCCCCTGAACCGGCACCGCCGCCTCCACCAGTCAGCCCACCGCCATCCCCGCCGCCGCCGGAGTAGCGGGCGAGTCGACGCTGGCGGCGCGTGTGACCGCGCTGGCGGCGCCTGTCTTCCTGGCGGCCTGCGCGGTTCCGGACGGCGGTCTCTTCCGGGCCGAGCGGTATCGCGACGTCCATCTCTACGGTGTCTACGCGGACCGGTTCTTCAGCGGCGAGCTGCCGTACCGCGACGTCTTCGTCGAATACCCGCCGGGGGCCTTCGCTGTCTTCCTGCCGCCCGCGGCGCTTCCCGCGGGGGACTACAACTTCGCCTTCAAGAGCCTGATGGCGCTCTGCGGGCTTGCCGCGCTCTTCGCCGTCATCCTCGCCCTTCTGAGCCTCGGCGTACGTGGACGAAAGCTCTACGGCGCGGCTGCCCTGTTCGCGCTTTCCCCACTTGCGGTCGGCCCGATCTCACTTAACACCTACGACCTCTGGCCCGCAGCACTGACGGTGGGAGCGCTCGCCGCTCTCCTGCGCCGCCGCGAGCTGCTCGCCTCCGGGCTCCTGGGGCTGGCCGTGACCGCGAAGCTCTATCCGCTCGTGATCGTGCCGCTTGCTCTGCTCTACGTGTGGGTCGTCGCCGGGCGGCGCCGCGCGCTCCAGTCCCTCGCGCTGCTGGTCGGCGTCGCGCTCGTTGTCGTCCTGCCCTTCGCGGCACTCGCCCCGGGTGGGCTCTGGGACAGCTTTCACGCCCAGACGGCCCGCGGGCTGCAGATCGAAAGCCTCGGCGCGGCGCTCCTACTCGCCGCACACCAGCTCGGCTTCTACGACGCAACCGTCGTGCACGGCGCCACCCGTGCCGCGTCCCGCGACCTGGCCGGGTCTCTGCCGGACGCGCTCACGACCATCCTCTCGGTGCTTCAGCTCGTTGCCGTCGCGCTCGTCTGGATCGTCTTCGTGCGCCGGGGGCCGACCGCCGAGCGCCTCGTGCTCGCATCGGCCGCGGCCGTCGCGGCATTTCTCGCCTTCAACCGCTTCATCTCCCCCCAGTACCTCGTATGGCTGATACCACTGGTGCTGCTCGTACCGGCCCGCGCCGCCCTCGGCCTGCTCGCTTGCTCGCTCGTGCTCGCTCAGATCTGGTTCTTTCACTACCGCGACGTGTTCGCGCTCGACCGGATCGTGTGGCTCGTCGTCGCCAGGGACGCTGCGCTCCTGGCCCTCTACGTCCTCTTGCTGGCCCGTTTGAATACGAGCACCCCGCCCTCGGAGAACACGAGCCGCCACTGGGGATTGCGCCGCAGCCGTGCGAGCCCCTTCGCGGTCGCCAGGGGATCCCAGCGGTCGGCGTAGCCGGGCTGCGTCTCGTCAGCGGCGATCCATTCCGCGTCCTCCACGTGCGGGAAGCTGAGGAACCGGCGGCGGGCCGAAAGGTGAGAGCCGAGCGAGTTCGTCGCGCTGACGACAGCGTTGCCGGAAATGCGATCGAGTGCGCGGTCGACGACGCGATCGTGTGTGGAGACATGTGTTGCGTAGGCCTGGTACGACTCGCCCCCCGGGAGCTCACGCCAGAGCGGGATCGCCCCGAGCGCGTAGTTGGCGACGACCGCGACGGCGACTGCCGTGGCGGAGAGCACGACTCCGCGCTCCTTCCGTCCGCCGGCGAGCCTGCCGGCACCGAGCACGGAGGCGACGATCAAAGGTGGAATCAGACCCGCCGTGTAGTGGTGATGGATCGAGCTCTGCGTATGCGTCGCGGAGAGCAGGTTCAGGCTGAGCTCGGGCACGGCGGCCACGAGCGCGAGCGGCGCGGCCGCGAAGAGCAGGGCAAGCGGCAGCAGGAGGTCGATCAGGTAGTGGAGCCCTTCGTGGTCGAACGCGGCCGAGAAGAGCCGTCCGGGGTGCGTGAAGAGCGTCTCGACGACTTCGCCCGGCGATCCTCCGAGCGCGCCGTAACGCTCGTAGAACCGCGAGGAGGCACCTGCATTGAAGTGTGGCATCACGACCTGGACGGAAATCGCCGTCACAACGAGTCCGAGCGCGGCGATCACGGCCCCCTCTCGGAACCGGCGGCGCGAGAGCGCATACCAGAGGCCCATTCCCGCGATCACGAGCGGAATCTCCTCCTTCGCCAGCGCCGCGAGCACCGCGAAGGCGGCAAAGGGGAGAAGCCGGTCCTCGTCGAGGTACCAGAAGGCGAAGAGCAGCAGCGGGCACGCAAGCGCCACGGGGTGGAACTCGGCGAGGGTCAGCCACTGCACCGCCGGATAGAGGAGGTAGGCGAGCGCGAAGCCGACCCCGGCCCGCTCGGAGCCAATGTGCTTCCGCGCGAGCCAGAAAACCGGCAGGGCCCCGAGCGCGATCGCAACCGCCTGGGCGGTCAGGAGCATGCTCGGACTCGGCCAGATCCACCAGAGTGGCGCGAAGAAGACGAGAATCGGGTCGACGTGCGAGCCGAGCCGCGAGACCTGGTCGCCCTGGAGGTCGGTGACCGCGAGCGGGTGGCCGTGCGCCGTCGCCCAGACGGCCTGCGTCATGTTGCCGAGGTCGAAGCGGCCCGTGTTGAAGGAGCGGTAGCGGAGGATCGAGAGCGCCCCGAATCCCCCGGCGTAGGCGGCGATCGCGGCCCAGAGTAGGACCCGAGGCCTCAGAGCAGCTCCGTAATCAGCTCGCGCCAGCGCGCGCCGAGCACTCCCTCGCTCGCCTGCTCCTCGTACGCCTCCCTGCCTCCGGCGCCAAGCCGCCGTGCGAGCTCCGGATCGGCCGCGAGCCGCCTCATCGCCGCGGCCAGGGCGACGGGGTCATCCGGGGGTACGAGCAAGGCGCTCTCGCCGTCGACCAGGAGCTCCCGCGCGCCGCGCGTGTCCCCGGTGATCAGCGGCGTCCCGCAAGCGAGCGCCTGAAACGCCTTGTTCGGGATCACTCGGGCGGCCTTCTCGGAGGGGGCGAAGATGCCGAGCGCGCAGCCGGCGCTCCAATACTCGTCCGGCAGCTGCTCGTACTCGACCCAGTCGCGCCACTCGACGTTCGGAGGCCTCTCCTCCATCAGCTCGTCGAGCTGGCCGCTCCCGATCACGCGCACCTGGAGCTCCGGCGCGAGTCGCGCCGCTTCGAGGATGACGTCGAGACCGTGCAGCGGGATCAGCTTGCCGACGAAGAACGCGCGGAACGGTTCGTCGGGCCGCCAGCCGGAATGGAAGAGGCGCTCCTCGGCTCCCACGAGGCAGGTCCGTACTCGCGAGCGGGGGATTTCCGCAAGCTCGGCGAGGAAGTCTCCATTGGCATCGGTGTCGGCGACGACGAGATCGGGGAGGCGCAGCGCCCGGCGATCGACCACGGCGAGGACCCTGGCGGCAAAGGATCCCCGCCGGAAGCGGCCGCGGTCCGAGACGAGCGTGTCGTGCAGCGAGACGAGTGGGTTGAAGATGAGCGGCCGCTTGCCGGCGAGCCGTCGTGCGCGCGGCACGTCGAAGTGACCCGGATACCCGACGATGACGGCGTCGAAAGCCGTCCGCCGAGGCCACCACAGCTTCGCCTCGGCCAGGGTCAGGCGCATCGCGGCACCCCACCGGACGCTCCAGTTGTCGCGTCGGTTCTCCCACACCGAGGCATGGCGCTCGACGACCTCCACGCCGGCTTCGCGCAGGCACGAGATGACCTGGGCGTTTCGCGGATAGGTGCGCTCGTAGGTCCCGAAGTAGAGGACGCGCAAAGTCTCAGTTCAGGACTTCTTCGACCTGGGCACCTTCGCGCTCCGCCGTGCCGACGCGCTCCTCGTGGTGGCTCGTCACCATCTCGCTCAGGAGCCCCAACGAGAAGAACTGGAGGCCGACGACCACGAACAGCACGCCGAGCGTGAGCAGCGGCCGCTGGCCGATTGCCTCCCCGGTCGCCTTCAGCACGGTCAGGTAGACGAGGATCACGGTCCCGAGCAGGCCAAGGACGAGCCCGAGGCCGCCGAAAAGGTGCAGGGGCCGATGGCGGAAGCGCCCCATGAACGTGACCGTGAGCAGGTCGAGGAACCCCCGCAGATAGCGCTCGAGGCCGTACCGAGAACGGCCGTGTGTCCTGGGCCGATGGTTGACCGGAAGCTCCGCCACCCGAAAGCCGCGGTAGTGGGCGAGCACGGGGATGAAGCGGTGCAGCTCTCCGTAGAGCGGGAGACCACGAACGACCTCGGTGCGGTAGGCCTTGAAGCCGCAGTTCATGTCGTGCAGGCGCAGGCCCGAGACTCGGCCCGTGACCGCGTTGAAGATTCTGGAGACGACGCGGCGTCGCCAGGGGTCGCGCCTGCGCGCCTTCCAGCCGGAGACGAGGTCGAAGCCTTCCTCCAGCTTCGCCAGCAGCCGCGGGATCTCCGAGGGGTCGTCCTGGAGGTCGCCGTCGATCGTGACAACGGTTTCTCCTCGAGCCTGGGCGAAGCCGGCCGCGAGCGCGGCTGACTTTCCGAAGTTGCGGCGCAGGCGGACGACCCTCACGTTCTCCGCGCGCGCGTGCAGGCGCGTGAGCGCGGCGAACGAGCCGTCCAGCGACCCGTCGTCGACGAAGATCGCTTCCCAGGGCTCACCGGACGGCTCCAGAGCCGCCTGGAGCTCTTCGTAGAGGAGGGCGACGCTCCGTTCCTCGTCGTGGACGGGGACGACGACCGAGATCACGCCGGGAGCCTAGCCAGGACCAGGGGGCGGAGGGGGCGCTGGTGGCGGCGGCGGAGGCGGTGGTGGTGGCGGAGGCGGCGGAGGCGGAGGGGGCGCTGGTGGCGGCGGCGGAGGCGCTGGTGGTGGCGGAGGCGGCGGAGGCGGAGGCGGCGGAGGCGGAGGGGGCGCTGGTGGCGGCGGCGGAGGCGGCGGCGCCGGAGGATTGACTGGCGGCGCCGTGGACTGCGTCGTCGAGATGGGCGGCGGCCCGGTCGAAGAGGGGGTGGGCGGGCTCGACCCGCCGTGCGTCGCGAAAAGCGCAAGGGCTACGCCGGCTGCCGCGAGCAGAGGAAGGGCGAGCAAAGCGGCCAACGGAACCGGAAGGCGGCGAGAAGGCGGACGCCGCATGACACGCGTAACTGCCGAAGCTGCGCCGGCGAGCGTCGGGCCGGCCTCGCCCGAGAGTCGGTCGACCAGAGCTTGCCCATCTGGCGGGCGCGCCGCGGGGTCCTTGGCAAGCGCGCTCTCGGCGAGCGCGGCCAGGACCGGCGGTGCGTCCGGGCGAATCGTCGACAGTGGCGGCGGCGGCTCCTGGAGGTGCTGCCCGGCAACCTGGAGCGCATCGAGCGACTCGAACGGGAGCCGGCCGCTCAGCATCCGGTAGAGCAGCACCCCGAAGGCGTAGACGTCGCTCGCCGGCGTCACCGGCCGGCCTGCCGCCTGCTCGGGCGACATGTAGGCGGCCGTCCCGAGGAGCGTCCCCTCCTCCGTGAGCGTGTCCGCGCCGCTCATGCGGGCAATCCCGAAGTCGGCGATCTTCGCGCGGCCCTCCTCGTCGAAGAGCACGTTCGCCGGCTTCAGGTCCCGGTGGACGAGCCCGTGCTCATGGGCGTGAGCGAGCCCGGACGCGAGCTCGCCTGCGATGTGCGCGGTGCTCTCGTCGTCCAGGGCCCTTCCCGGCACGAAGCGATCCTCGAGCGTTCCGCCGGGAAGGTGCTCGAAGACCATGTAGGGGCCCCCCTCGCTTCCGTAGTCGAAGAGACGGCTGATGTTCGGGTGCGAGAGCGCGGCGACCGCGTGCGCTTCGCGCTCGAAGCGCATCGGGTCGGCACGGGCACCGAGCAGCTTGACGGCGACGGGGCGGTCGAGCTGATTGTCGTGTGCAACCCAGACCTCGGCCATGCCGCCGGCGCCGAGCCGGCTCTCGAGGCGATAGCGGCCGCCGATCATCTCGCCCATGACGCCAGTAGCTTATGACCGTCATGGCCGCGCCCACGAAGCGCTTGCTCTCGATCGAAGAGGCACAGGAGCTCGTGCTCGCTCGTACCGAGCGTCTTCCGCTCGAGCGCGTTCCTGTCGCCGAGGCCGCCGGCCGTGTGTTGGGCGAGCCCGCCACAGCCGCCGTCGATTTGCCGCCCTTCGACAGCTCCGCGATGGACGGTTTCGCTCTGCGGGCTGCCGATACGCCGGGACAGCTGTCCGTCTCGGTGCGGATCGCTGCCGGCAGCCCGGCACGGCGGGCGCTCGAGCCGGGCGAGGCAATGGGGATCGCGACCGGCGCCGCGGTGCCCGCCGATGCCGATGCCGTCATCCCTCTCGAGTATGTTGTCGATCATGGCAACAACATCGATATCGCGGATCCCGTCTCGCCCGGCGCGAGCATCCGGCCGGCCGGCGGCGACGTTCGCCGCAGCGAGGTCGTCGTCGCTGCCGGAACGCGGCTGGGTGCTCCCCAGGTTGCGGCTCTCGCAGCCGCCGGAGTGGCGGAGGTGCGTGCGGCGAGGAGGCCGCGCGCCGCCGTGCTCGCGACAGGGAGCGAGCTCCGTGCTCCGGGGGAGCAGCTCGAGCCAGGACAGATCTACGAGGCGAACGGCCTCTTGCTCGCCACTCAGCTCGAGTCGGCCGGCGCTGAGGTCGAGCGTCTGAGCTCGATTGCCGACGAGGAAGACGCCCACCGCGAAGCGCTGACCCGCGGGCTCTCGGCCGATCTTCTCGTCACTTCGGGCGGCGTCTCGGTCGGGCCGCACGACCTCGTGCGCAAGATTGCGGCCGAGCTCGGGGTGGAGGAGGTCTTCTGGGGGGTCGCGATCAAGCCGGGGAAACCGATCTCGTTCGGGACGCTCGGCGAGCGGCTGGTGTTCGGCCTGCCGGGAAACCCCGTCTCGGTCCTCGTCGGCTACGAGCTGTTCGTCCGTCCGGCGGTGCTGGCGCTCCAGGGAGCGGCGGACCCTCTACCCCGCTTCGAGCGAGGGCGCCTGTCCAGCGCCCTCGCGCCAAACCCGGCGCGCGACGAGCTTGTCCGCGCCCGTCTGTCGAGCGACGGCGAGGGCACCCTGGTCGAGCCCCTACCAGGTCGCGAGTCGCACATGATCGCGCGGGCAGCCGCGGCCGATGCGCTCGTGCTCGTGCCCCGCGGTAGCAAGGAGCTGGCGGCCGGCGGGCCGGTCGACTTCCTGCGGATCTAGCTCACTAGCCCCCTGCCGCCCGCTCACGGCCCGCCGCGCGGCGATGTTGGCGCTCGCCGAGCCGGTGGGCCCCGAGAACGACCAGGCGGAGCGCCCGCCGGCCCGGCCCAAGTCGCGGGCGTTCGCCGGCGGCGGGGTAGGGCGCGTAGCGGCCGGTCACGAGCGCGGAGAGCTGCCCGGCGACGGCGAGCCAAGCACAGAGCACGAGCAATGAAGGAAGAGGCACGAAACCCACTGCGGCGAGCTGAGCCAGATACCAGGGGGCATCGAGCCCGAGATCGAGGCGCGTCGCGAACGAAACGACAAGCAGCAGCGGGCCGGCCAGACCCGCCACGAGCACAGCCACCTGGAGCGCTAATGGCCGGCGCTGCAGCTGCGGCAGCCAGATCCAGGCGTGGAGGGACGGCAGGACGAAGAGCACCGAGTACGGATTCATTGCGACCAGGAGGAGAGCGATGACGGCAAGGGCGAGCAAGGAGGCGATCTGCCCCGCGAGCGCTTCGCCCTCGCGAGGCGCTCGCCGTGGAAGAAGCCGGTCGCGGGCGACGAGCCAGCCGACTGCGAGGAGGCATGTGAAGAGGGTCAGCCCGACAACGGGCCAGCGCGTTCCGGGCGAGCTTTCCGGGGGCAAGGGGCGAGCGGCTCCCGTCTCCCAGACGCCGAGAACGGCGAAGAGCTCGAAGAGAATTGCTGCGAAGAGCCAGAATCCGAGCCGGCTCCGGTAGCTGCGGAGCGCGGGTGCGAGTGGGATGTGCCGCCTGCGCAGCCTGGCGAAGAGGTCGACGATCACGGCGAGGCACGGCAAGAGCGCCGCGCAGAAGATGAGGACGATGGCCCAGCCGCGAACGACGCGCGAGCCGAGGTACACATAACTCGACGTGCCCTCTGCGAGCTCGACCTCCTCGTCGAGCGAGCCGAGCAAGGCATGGGCCGACCGGCCGATGCCCCCTAGCCCCCGGCCGTCCAGGCGCTCGGGAGTATCGCCGAAGGCGCGCGGGGGGCGGTCACCAGCCGAGGTGAGCGTGAGCGCGCCCACGCCTTGATCGATGAACGGCCCCTGTTCGTAGAGGCTGAAGGGGAAGGCGAGATCGAGGAGCTGGCTGAGCGCACTCGGGCGGCTCGGCTCGGCACCGGTCTGTTCGAGCACGCGCGCAGAGGCCGTCCGAACGAGCGCAGCCGACGGCGAGCGGGAGTGGTCTCCGGCGAAGACCAGGTGAGGACGCCCGTGACCCGCGATCGCGTCGAGGTCGACGGCGGCCACGAGCCGGTCGCGATAGGGCGAATGCTCGGCGAAGTGCTCCGCGCCCAGGCCGCCAAAGGCGCCGCCGTCCGTGGAGAGGAAGAGGATCGTGTGGTTCGGCTCGGGCGGGCGCGGCGGAGCCCGGGGCGTCGAGTATGCGCGCGCAAGCTCGAGGAGGACTGCGGTCCCGGAGGCGTTGTCGTTCGCACCCGCACCGCGCCCGGAGTTGTCGCGGTGGGCGACGATCGCGATCACTTGGCCGGAGCGGCCTTGGCGAAAGGCGAGGAGGTTCTCGAGCTGGACGAGGCCCCGGCCGGGAATTTTCGCGTGAAAACGGTCGAATTGAGTGCGGAAGCCGTATTGCGAGAGTTGGTCGGCGACCCAAGTGGCGGCTTGGACGCCGTTTTGCGTGCCCGGCGCTCGGTCCGGGTGCTGCGTCGCAAAGTCCCTGGCGAGCTGCGTGGCGACGGTACCGTCGAAGTCGGGCGGCAACGTCGGGGCACCCAGCGGCTGCGGTCGGGAGACGGTAAAGGCGGCGATGAGCAGGGGAATCCCGACGAGGAGCCAGGTTCCCCGGTACATCCGACCGTTGACCGGTCGGTCGAGCGAGCCGGGCCGCGCCCGGTGCCGCTCGTGGTAGGGCGGGAGCGCCGCCATGCGTGGCTATAGTAGGGACGGCTTAGGAGCGGTTCGTAACTATCGCGTTCAGGCCAGATGCCCGACTCCTCGACCATTCTCCTCGTCGACGACGAGGACTCGGTTCAAAAGCTCCTCACGTATCCGCTCGAACGCGACGGCTTCCGCGTCGTCTCGGCGCGTGACGGCGAGGAAGCGCTTCGTCTCTTCTCGGCGGAGCCCGTCGACCTGGTCGTGCTCGACATCATGCTGCCCAAGCTCGACGGGCTCGAGGTCTGCAAGCGGTTGCGCGCCGAAAGCTCGGTCCCGATCATCATGCTCACGGCCCGCGACGACGAGTTCGACACCGTGCTCGGGCTCGAGCTGGGTGCCGACGACTACATCACGAAGCCCTTCTCGATCCGCGAGTTTCGCAGCCGCGTCCGAGCTCTCCTGCGCCGCGCCGGTACCGCCCACCGCGGAAGCGCGCCCACGGAGTCGATGACCGCCGGCAGCCTCTCGCTCGACCCCGATCGTCGGTCGGCGACGCTCGACGGGGAGGCGCTCGACCTCACCTATGTCGAGTTCGAGCTCCTGCGGACCCTCGTTGCGCAACCGGGGAAGGTGTTCAGCCGGCGCGCGCTCTTGCAGTCGATCTGGGGGGACTCCGCCTACCGCGAGCCGCGGACGATCGACGTCCACGTTCGCCACCTGCGCGAGAAGCTCGAGCGGGATCCGAGCGAGCCGGAGCTGATCCTGACCGTGCGCGGTGCCGGCTACCGACTGCAAGAGCCGTGATCAGCTGGTTCCGGACCGTCGGGGCCCGGCTCAGCCTCGCGCTCCTCGTCGTTGTCGCCGGCGTGCTCGCGTTCGTCTACCTGATCGTCGTCCCCTCGCTCCAGAACCGCCTGATCGACTCGCGGGAGGCGCAGGCCGCGAGAGTTGCCGCGCGCGTCGCGGACCAATGGCCTGCTACATCGCCGAGAGGCCTCGCGCTCAGCTTCTGCTCGGCGGCGAACATGCGCGTGACCATCTTCGAGATCAACAACCGCTCGCCGCTGTCGCTTCTCGACATCGCGGACGAATGCGCAGGCGGGTCTGTCGGGGGGATCGACGACGATCCGATCGCAGAGCGCGCCGCGGCGACCCTCAGCACTGCCAGAGGCGTCGCCACTCGGGGCGGCCGGCGGTACGCCGAGGCGGCCGTGGCCGTGCCTGCAAACCGCAGCGCGGTCATCCTCGTCTCGAGCTCGCTCCAGGATTCGCTGTCGAGCGTCTCCCTCGTCAAAAAGCGACTGCTCGTCTCGGCGTTGATCGCGCTTGTCGCCGCTCTCCTGCTCGGTTACGGCGGCGCGCGCCTCTTCGCCCGGCGCATTCGGCGGCTCGAGCGTGCGGCCGACCGGATCGCAAACGGACGCTTCGACGAGCCGATCGAGGATTCGAGCCCCGACGAGCTGGGTGAGCTCGCCCGTGCGTTCGAGCGCATGCGCCAGCGCTTGGCGGGTCTCGAGCACGCGCGCCGGGAGTTCATCGCCAACGCGTCGCACGAGCTGCGGACGCCGCTCTTCTCGCTCGGCGGTCACCTCGAACTGCTCGTCGACGAGGAGCTGGACGAGGCGATGCGCCGCGAATTTCTTGGTCGCATGCGGGAGCAGGTCGACCGCCTGACCAAGCTCGCCGGCGAGCTGCTCGATCTGTCCCGGCTCGACGCCGGGCGCCTGCGGGTCGACCGCGACCCCGTCGACCTGGCCCGAGTGGCCGAGCTGCTCGTCGACGAGTTCGAGTCCGTTGCCCAGGGCAGCGAACACGGCCTCGAGCCCCACGTCGACGGCACCGCGACGGGTCTCGGCGACGAGCAGCGCATCCTCCAGATCGGCCGAGCGCTCGTCGAGAACGCCCTCCGCCATACGCCCACGGGCACTCGTGTCCGCGTACGCGTTGGACGCGAGAACGGTCGAGCCCTCTTGGCAGTCGAGGACGACGGCCCTGGGATCGCGCCCGAGGACGCCGTCCAGGTATTCGAGCGCTTCTACCGGGGCGACGGCGGAGGGCGGGCCTCCGGGAGTGGCCTGGGACTGGCCATCGCGCGGGAGCTTGCCGAGGCGATGCAGGGCGAGATCGCCCTCACCTCCGCGCCTGGACGAACCGCCTTCACGTTGTTGTTACCAGCTGCCTCGGGCACCTCCTCTCCGGCGATCGAGTAGGTTGTCAAGATAGACAACAAGCCGGATGGCGCCTCTCCGAAAGGCCACGGCTACAGTGCGTCGATGCGCCGAGGCTCAGCCATCGCCGTTGTCGCGCTTGTCGCCGCCGTTCTCGGCGGTGGCGTCTCTTTTGTTGCGGCAAAGGCGACAGGGCTCGGCCAGAAGTCGACCAGCACGGTCTACATTCCGACGGAACCTGTCCGCGCTCTCGATCCCGTCGGCGACGAAGCCGTTGCGGCGAGCGCTCGGCCGCTGCTCGGGAACGGCTTCGAGCCGGCCCGGATCTACGCCGCTCGTTCATCCGGCGTGGTGACGGTCTACGCGTTCTTCGAGGAGGGTGATCGGCATGCGGCCCAGGGGTCGGGCTTTGTCGTCTCGGAGCGGGGGTACATCCTGACGAGTGCGCATGTGATCACCGACGCCGGGGACGCCGCGAAGATCAGCGAAGCCGACCGGGTCTTCATCGGCTTCAAGGACGGTGACCGCGTCAAGGCCGAGATCGTGGGCTGGGACGCCTATGACGACGTCGGCCTCCTGCGCGTCGCCACGGGGACACACACGCTGACGCCCGTGCCGCTGGGAGATTCGTCGCGCGTCGGACCCGGCAGTCCCGTCGCCGCGATGGGCAGCCCCTTTGGCAACGAGGACTCGATCGCGGTGGGTGTCGTCTCGGCCACGCATCGCTCGATCGCCTCGCTCACCTCCGCGTACAAGGTCGTGGACGCGATCCAGACGGATGCGCCGATCACACACGGCAACTCGGGCGGGCCGCTCTTCGACGCCCGGGGGCGGGTGATCGGGATCAACGCGCAGATCCGAAGCGACACCGGGATGGCCGAGGGAGTCGGCTTCGCGGTCCCCATCAACGCCGCGGAGCGCTCGATGCGCCAGCTCGTCTCGATCGGCCGAGTTGTCTATGCATACATGGGCGTGACGACGGAGACTCTGACCCCCACCTTGGCCCGTCACCTCGGCTACGAGACCACCCGCGGCGCGATTGTCTCCACGGTCAGGGAAGGAAGCCCCGCTGACCGCGCCGGCCTGCGCGGCGGGACCCGCGAGGAAACGTTCAACGGTCAGACCGTTGCCCGCGGCGGCGATGTGATCGTGGCCATCGACGGCCGCGTCATGCGCAGTGCGGATGATGTCGTACGCCTCGTGGGTGAGAAGCTGCCGGGTGAAATCTCGGCCTTGACGATTCTCCGCAACGGAGAGCGGAAACTCGTTCGAGTGCGCCTCGGCGCGCGGCCGGCCGAGCCAGACTGAGGCGTCGCTTGCGATGCCGCTTAAGAGGTCCTTTCGAAATGAAGGGACCCGCTCCCTGACGACGAAGCCGTCGGCATCCGTCGTCAAGCTGGGAGGGGTGCCGATGGCCGTCGCGCCGTGGATCGTCTCGGACGAGCTGTGGGAGTTGCTCGAGC
>Ga0307278_10000010_pt1 | contig 119210 bp, 128 predicted proteins | sample ER_DNA_117_FD_194482 | JGI IMG/M metagenome (GOLD analysis project Ga0307278, IMG submission 194482) | Bulk soil microbial communities from the East River watershed near Crested Butte, Colorado, United States - ER_DNA_117 | ecosystem: Environmental > Terrestrial > Soil > Floodplain | place... | reverse complement strand
TGTCGCGCGGGCTCTCCGAGCCGGAGGCCTCGGCGCTGATCGTGTCCGGCTTCGTCGAGCCGATCACGAAGGAGCTGCCGCTCGAGTACGCGGTCGAGATGAACCGCTTGATCCAGCTGCAGATGGAGGGCTCGGTCGGTTGATCGACGCAGAACGCGTCGACTTCATCGGCGTCCCGGTTCAGGACCTCAAGCGCGCTGACGAGTTCTACGGCACGACGCTCGGCCTCGAGCGCAGCCCGCACTCGGGCCCGCGGTGGGTCGAGTACGAAACGGGGAACGTCACGATCGCGCTCATTTCGCCGGAAGCCATGGGCCCCGACTTCGAGCCGAAACCGCACTCGATGCCGATTGCGCTCCGCGTCGCGGACGTGGAGGAGGCCAAGCAGAAGCTTCGGGCCGCCGGCGTCGAGTTCGACGACGAGATCATCGATTCCGGCGTCTGTCATATCGCCGGCTTCCGCGACCCGGACGGCAATGCGCTCATGCTTCATCGCCGCTACGCGCCTCATTCCGACGGTTCGCAGCCCTGATGCTCGCCGAGGCGCTCGACTCCTACCGCGCACTACCTCTTCCGGACACGACCGAAGAGCACTGGCGCTTCACGGACCTGAAGGACTTCGACCCTGACTCCTACGGCCGGGGTCAGACCCCAGCCGTTCGGGACACGGCCGCTGGGATGCTCGAGCTGGACGTGGCCGGAATCGCCACGATCACGGAGAGCGGCGTCCAGATCGAGCGTGCGCCGGACGGAGTGACGTTCGCGCCGCTGACCGAGGAGCACGAAAGGCTGTACTCGCTCGTCGGCTGGGACGAGAAGTTCGCCGCGCACAATGCCGCGGTGTGGGAGCACGGCTTGCTCGTCGTCGTCCCCAAGGGCGTCGAGCTCGACAAGCCGCTGTACGTGCGGGTCACGAACTCGAGCGAAGGCGGCTCGCTGTTCTGGCGCTTGCTCGTCGTCGCCGAGGAGGGCGCGCGGTTCACTCTCGTCGAGGAAGTCGCTTCGAGCGCTTCGGATCTGCACTCGTACACGAACACCGCGCAGGAGTTCTTCCTCGAGGAAGGATCGAAGTTCGAGTTCGTGTCGATCCAAAACCTCTCGCAGGAGACGTGGCACTTCGCCACGCACCATGCGCGCGTCGGGCGCGACGCCGAGCTCGACTGGGTCGCCGGCGGGTTCGGGTCCAAGAAGGGCAAGGTGCGGATCCAGAACGACCTCGCAGGCGAAGGCGCGACTTCACGGGTCACGGGGGCGTACTTCACGGACGGCGACCAGCACCTCGACTACGACACGTTTCAGGAGCACATCGCGCCGAACACGACGTCGGACTTCGCCTTCAAGGGCGCGTTGCGGGATACCTCTACCGCAGTGTGGCGCGGGATGATCCGTGTCGAGAAGGACGCGCAGAAGACGAACGCGTACCAGGAGAACCGAAACCTCATGCTTTCGCCCACGACGCACGCTGTTCCGATTCCGGGCCTGGAGATCCTCGCCAACGACGTCCGGTGCACCCACGGTGCAACCGTCAGCCGCGTCGATCGCGAAGAGCTCTTCTACGCCATGGCACGCGGGCTCTCGCGCGGCGACGCGGAGCGGCTGATCGTGCGCGGCTTCTTCCAGGACATCCTGGACCGGATCGAGTTCGAGGCCGTGCGCGAGTCGCTCGCCGCCGCGCTCGAGGCTCGCATCCCGCAAGGGTAGGCCGCCCTAAGAATCCCTAGGAGCCTTTCGACCGGCCGCCGAAAGGCGCATACTCCTGTCCGTGCCTCGGGGGCCGCTCTTCGCGGTGGCAGCCCTGCTCACGACGCTGATCGTCCAGTCGGCCGGTGCCGTCGTGAAGGGCGACGAACGTGTGCTGGTCGTCCTCGCCACCTCCGGGTCCAAGCCCTACACGGTTGCCGACGTCGAGCAAACCGCCTCACAGGCCCGCAACTTCTTCTCGGCTGCCTCGTTCGGCCAGGTTCAACTCCGCGTCGACGTGACACCGTGGCTCGCCGCCTTCAACGGCAATCCCGGCTGCGGGGGTGGTACGAACCGCAGTCTCGAGAACGTCGTCGCGCCGGCGAGGGCCGCCGCCGACCAGGCTGGGTTCGACGCGACTCGCTACGACGACGTCATTTACACGATCGCCGACAGTCACTGTGGCTTCCACGGCGTGACCTGGGGGCACGAAGTGATGCTCACCCGACAACCGAGCCTCCAGCTCCTCGTGCACGAGCTCGGGCATGCGTTCGGCCTCGGCCACGCGCAGGCCTCCGATTGCATCACGGCCGCAGGTCTCTGCGGTCTGGAGGAGACCGGCGATCCATTCAGCCCCATGGGCAGCGGCGAGGTCGACTTCAGCGTCTACGAGAAGGTCACGCTCGGTTGGATCCGCCCCCAGCCTCATGTGGCCGCCCCGAGGCACTACGTGCTCGCGACGCCGACATCGATATCCAGGCTGGCGCAGGCCCTGATCGTCGACACCGAGGCTGGCGCGTGGTGGATCGAGTACCGCTCGCGGCCCTTCCGCGGCCTGCTGTTCCGGTTCGTCGACAACAGCGTCGTCCCGTCGCCGTTCGCAGAGTCGGCGGTGCTCATCCGCAAGCTCACGAAAGCGAAACGACCGTGGCTCGCGCTGGGAGAGTCGTACCGCATCCCGGGCTCGTTCCGGGTCACGCTGATGAAGGCCGCCGGCGGCCAGGCGGAGGTCCGCTTTCGCTAGAAGGCGGCCGGTACGATGGCCTGGTGGCCGTAACCGCCCAGACGAAGCTGGACGCAGGCAAGCTCCGCGCAGACTTTCCGATCTTCGAGCAGGAGATCCGTGGCAAGCCGCTGGCCTACCTCGACTCGGCGGTTAGCTCGCACAAGCCGCGCCAGGTGCTCGACAAGCTACGCACCTTCTACGAAACGTCGTACGCGAACGTCCATCGCGGCGTCTACACGCTCTCTGAGATCGCAACGGCGGAATACGAAGGCGCTCGCGAGAAGGTCGCGCAGTTCGTGAATGCGCCCGATGCGCGCGAGCTGATCTTCACTCACGGCGCGACGGAGAGCATCAATCTCGTCGCCTATGCATGGGGTCTCGACAACCTCGGCCCGGGGGACGTCGTCGTCGTGACGGAGCTCGAGCACCACTCGAACTTCGTCCCCTGGCAGTACGTCGCCAAGCGCAACGGCGCGACCTTCGCCGCGATCCCGCTGGACGAGCACGGCGAGCTCCGCTTCGACACGCTCGACGAGATCGCGCTGCTGGGGAACGTCAAGGTCGTCGCCAACAACCTCGTCTCGAATGCGCTCGGCACGATCAACCCGGTCGAGCGGCTTGCAGCCTGGGCCCACGACCAGGGGGCGATCATGGTCGTCGACGCGGCGCAGGCCGCGCCGCACCACCCGATCGACGTGCAGCAGCTCGACTGCGACTTCCTCGCGTTCTCGTCTCACAAGATGTGCGGCCCGACGAGCGTCGGCGCACTGTGGGGTCGGGCGAGCCTGCTCGAGGCAATGGCACCGTTCAATCTCGGCGGCCACATGATCCGCTCGGTCACGCTCGAGGAGACGACCTGGGGCCAGCTTCCCTACAAGTTCGAGGCCGGCACGCAACCGATCGCGGAGGCCGTTGGGTTCGGCGCGGCGGTCGACTACGTCACCGACGTGGGCATCGGGGCGATCGAGGACCACGAGCGTGAGTTGCTCGTCTACGCGCTCGACCGTCTGGCCGACGTACCGGGCTTCGTCGGCTACGGCCCGCCCGCCGATCGGCGCGCGGGAATCGTCTCGTTCAACATCGATGGGATCCACCCGCACGACGTGGCACAGGTCCTCGACATGGACGGGGTCGCGATCCGCGCCGGCCACCACTGCTGCCAGCCGCTGATGTCCAAGCTGGGCGTCGCAGCGACGAACCGCGCGAGCTTCTACCTCTACACCATCCCGGAGGAGATCGACCGCCTCGTCGAAGGCCTGCACAAGGCCCATAAGCTTCTAGCGTGAGCGAATTCGACCAGCTGTACCGGGAAGTGATCCTCGATCACTACAAGAACCCGCGCGGGCATGGGGAGCTCGAGGGTGCCGACGCGCACGCAGAGGGGCAGAACCCGCTCTGTGGCGACGAGGTGTCCATCTTCGTCGCGTTCGGCGACGACGGCGACACGATCGACGAGGTGAAGTTCTCCGGCCGCGGCTGTGCCATCTCGCAGGCCGCGACCTCGATGCTGACGGAGATGGTGCAGGGCCGCAGTGCAACGGAGGTCGCCTCGTTGCCGCGTGAGGAGCTGCTCGAGGAGATCGGCATCCCCCTCAGCCCGGTCAGGCTCAAGTGCGCTCTGCTCGGGCTCTCAACGCTGAAGCTCGCGCTGCACAAGGCCAAAGGAACACCGCTCCCCGAAGAGTGGGCAGGCGCGTCCGGCGACCTCGACCTCAAGTAGTCGCGTGGCCGAGCTCGACGTCTGCCCGGTCGAGGAACTGCCGCCTTGCTCGGTGAAGATCGTCTACGCAGGGGAGATCGCTGTGGGGGTCTACAACCTGAATGGTGAGTACTTCGCATTGGAGGACCGCTGCTCGCACGACGACGGGCCGCTCTGCGAAGGCGACTTCGAGTGCGACGACGGTGTCGCGATCTGCCCGCGCCACGGCGCCAACATCGACATCCGCACGGGCCGTGCGCTGACCCTGCCTGCGGTCGAGCCGGTGAGAACGTTCCCCGTCCGCGTTGACGACGGGATGGTCAAGGTAAAGCTTGTCTGAAGAAGTGCCTGAACCGAAGCGCTGTTGGGCTACCGGCGACCCGGCGTATCTCGCGTACCACGACGAGGAATGGGGGCGACCGGTGACCGACGAGCGCGGGCTGCTCGAGCGCTTCTGCCTCGAAGGCTTTCAGTCCGGCCTCTCCTGGCTGACGATCCTGCGCAAGCGCGAGAACTTCAGGGCCGCGTTCGCCGGCTTCGATCCGGACCGCGTTGCGCGCTTCGGCAAGCGGGACGTCGAACGATTGCTCCTGGACGCCGGCATCGTCCGGCACCGCGGCAAGATCGAGGCCGCGATCGCCAATGCCCAAGGCACGCTAGCCCTGCGCGAAGCGGGCACGCCGCTCGTGGAGCTCGTGTGGGACCACCGCGCCAAAAAGGTCCGACCGGCGCCGAAGAGCCTGACGGAACTGCCTGCTACCACACCTGAATCGAACGCCCTCGCGAAGCAGCTGAAACGCGCGGGCTTCCGCTTCGTCGGGCCGACGACCGTCTACGCCGCCATGCAGGCGTGCGGGGTCGTGAATGACCATATCGCGAGCTGTTTCGTGCGTACTGAGGTTCAGCGAGAGATCGACGCAGCGTTCTAATGTCCCTCCCATGCTCGATGACCGCGTACGCGCCGTGCTGCAGCGACTCGAGCACGAAGACGCCGACGAGAGACAGCGCGGTCTTCCCGCCCCGGAGCGGTCACGAGCCGTCGCCCGAACGACAGGACAGTTCCTCTTCGGGCTCGTGGCGCCACAGTGGGATTGTGAGGTGCTCGAGGTCGGGGCTTCGCGCGGCTACTCGAGCCTCTGGCTAGCCGCCGGGGTGCGCCACTTCGGCGGTCATCTGACCTCGCTGGAGAACGATCCCGCCAAGGTGGCCGCCTGGCGCGCCAACATCGCGGAGGCCGGACTCGAGGAGTGGGCCGACCTGATCGAGGGCGACGCGGCCGAGACGATCCCGGGGATCGACGACGTCTTCGACATGGTTTTCCTCGACGCGGAGAAGGATGCTTACGAGCGGCTCTTCCGGGCGGTGCGCAAAAAGCTCGAGCCAGGCGCGATCGTGATCGCCGACAACGTGATCTCACACGCCGAGACCCTCGGCGGCTACATCGAGGCTCGACAGTCCGACCCCACGCTCGAGTCGGTGACCGTGCCCCTCGACCGCGGCCTCGAGCTCTCGGTCATCCTCGAGGGCGACCTCCCGGACGACTGATATTCTGCGGGCTAACCGCGGAAAGGAGGTGGTCCGAGAGTGGAGATTTCTTGTTCGGGCAGTGGAGGTACCAGCGGGTAGAGGTGCGTCCCCGGGACCTACGGGGAATCGCCTAGCCAGCGTGGGGGACGACGCGTTACGCGCCGCCTCGCCCACTATCTCTCGGGTCGAGGCAGGAAAGCGCCTCTGCTAATCCACCGCTGGTGACCGGAAATAGGGGGCCGCTCGCGCGGCCCCCTTTTCTTTGCCTGCCTACGTGCGGCCAGCGCTGCCGTAGCGGCGGTCCCAACCGAGATCGCCGATCACATATGAGAAGGCGAACACCGCCAGGCCCCATGACAACCAGTCACCCTGGTTCGTGTCGCTGAAGACGGCGACCAGGAACAGGAGCGTCGCCACCAGCAGCAGCAAGGTCCTGAGTCCGAAGTTCACGTTCACGGTTCTCCTTTCCCTGGGAACACCCCAGGGGTTCGCCCTCGCAATCCCTACCCCTGCCAGGTCGAAATTCAGGCCGCGCGCCGCAGCTGGTCGTCCAGGGAGAGGAGCGGCAGCCGGAAGGCCTGCACCGCAGCGTCGTTGGAGACGACGTTGTCACCCTGCTCGAGCATCTTCAGGAGGTCTCGCGTGAGTGGGATGTCGCCCGGCAGTCGCTCCGTCAGAAGAGCGTTGACCTTCATCAGCGCCACCGGGATATGGAGGCTGGGCCGGCGGATGCCGCGAACACGCTTCAGGCGGGCCCAGAACTCGTTCCAGCTGACGACCTCCGGCCCGCCGAGCTCGAAGACGCGATCCGCCACGTCGTCCCGCCCGACCGCGTCCCCGAAGTACTTCGCGAGATCGTCGGCCCAGATCGGCTGGATGCGCTGGCGTCCGCTGCCGATGATCGGAGTCACGGGCGTCAGCTTCGCGAGCTTGACGAACGTCGGCAGGATCCCGCCGTCGGGGCCGAACACGAAGCTCGGCCGGAAGATCACATACGGGAGGCCCGAGCCCTGGACCTGCTTTTCGTTCTCCCACTTCGCCCCGTAGTACGGCACGAGCTCCTTCGTCTCCTCGCTCGTGCCGAGGGCGCTCATGTGCACGAAGCGCCGAACGCCGACAGCGTTTGCGGCAGCGAGGAGATCGCGCGTGCCCTCGACCATGACCCGCTGGAACTGCTCGCGCCGGCCCTGCCGGATCCCGACGAGATGAATGACCGTGTCGACGCCTGCGACGGCACCGCGCAGGCTCTCTCCGTTTGTGACGTCGCCCTCGACGACCTCGCAGCCCCAGGCCGCGAGCTTCGCTCCCCGGCGTAAATCGCGGACGAGGCAGCGAACGGGCAGGTCGCGGCCACGCAGCTCGTGGACGACGTGGCCTCCGACGAAGCCCGTGCCCCCCGTGACGAGGATCAACCTGTCGGTTCCTTTTGGAAGTTTTGCCAGTACTTGGACGGGGTCGGTCCGCGCTGCCCCTGGTACTTCGAGCCGATGTCCCCGGTTCCGTAGGGCGTGGCTGCAGGCTCGGTGAGCTGCACGAACGAGATCTGGCCGATCTTCATCTCCGGGTAGATCGTCACCGGGAGGTTCGCGACGTTCGAGAGCTCGAGCGTGACGTGTCCGTCCCAGCCCGGATCGATGAAGCCCGCTGTGGAGTGGATCAGCAAGCCCAGCCTGCCGAGTGAGCTCTTCCCCTCGAGCCGTGCCACGAGATCGTCGGGGAGACGGATGCGCTCGAGGGTCGAACCGAGGACGAACTCGCCGGGGTGAAGGACAAAGGGCGTGCCGTCGTCCACCTCCACGAGCTCCGTCAGGTCCTCCTGCTCCTCGCGGACGTCGATATAGGGATAGCGGTTGTTGTGGAAAACCCGGAAGAAGCGATCGACCCGGACGTCGACGCTCGAGGGCTGGAGCAGCGACTCGTCGTAAGGATCGATCTGGATCCGGCTTTCCTCCAGGTATCGAGCGATCGTGCGGTCTGAAAGGACCATCGGGCCGATTCTACGGCCGCCCAGGCTCTCGCCCCAGGCTCTGTTAGTTTTCCACACCTTGCCTACGAGGTACGTCCTCCAGCCTGTCGATCCGAACTCCCGTTCCAAGCTGCGGCGTGCCGAGGCGCAGCGGCGACGGCACAAGCAGCGGCTGATCGCCGCCCTCGTGCTGCTCGGACTGATCGCCGCAGGAGTCGTCGGAGCGGTGCTCGCCACCCACATTCGCGGACACAAGACGGTGCGCGCCGCAGTCCGCCAGCAGCAGGCCCCCAGGCCACAGATCCTGCAGCCGCGGCCGTTGCCCGCCGAGGTGCGCGGCGTCCACATCACGATGGCGCTGGCCGGTCTACCTGGGAAGCTCGATCAGTACGTCGCGATGAAGTCGGCAGGCCTCAACACGATCGAGCTCGACGTCAAGGACGAGAACGGCGAGGTCGGCTTCCCGGTCGACGTCCCGCTCGCGAGGAAGATCGGCTCTGCGAAGCGCTACTACGGCGCCCAGCGCGCCGTCGCGAAGATCCACGCGGCGGGTCTCTATCTCATCGGCCGGGTGGTCACGTTCGAGGATCCGGCACTGGCGGCCGGAGCGCCCGAGCTCGCGATCCGCCGGGCCGACGGGTCGCGCTGGCTCAACAGCGCGGGACTCGGGTGGACGAACCCCTACGACAAGCGCGTGTGGAAGTACAACGTCGACATCGCCGAGCAGGCGGCAAAGCTCGGCTTCGACGAGATCCAGTTCGACTACGTCCGGTTCCCGAGCGACGGCGACCTCTCGCAGATCCGCTATCCCGGCAAGCACGCGCAGCCGATGGGCTGGACGATTCCAATGTTCGCCAAGTACGCGCAGGGGCGCCTCAAGCCGCTCGGAGTGCGCACGTCGGTGGACGTCTTCGGGCTGTCCGCGACGAGGAACCTCGGGATCGGCCAGTTCCCGCGGCGGATCGCGCGTTACGTGGACGCGATCTATCCCATGGTCTACCCCTCCCACTACGTGTCGGGCGAGTACAACATCATCGATCCGGACTCTCGCCCGGGCACGACTGTGGCCTACTCACTACGCGATTTCCGGAACGCCGTACGCGGCCGGCCGACCAAGCTGATCCCGTGGCTGCAGGACTTCTCCCTGCGCCGCACCTACACGCTCACGGACGTCCAGGACCAGATCCAGGCCGCCCGGCTCGAGCACGCCAAGGGCTTCATGCTCTGGAACGCGGCCGGTCTCTACACGGTCAAGGCGCTGTCCACTCCTGCCTTTCGCTAAGTGCCCCTGCCAGTGATGTAAGTCCCCTATACAGGTATGCAGGTCGGCCGCTGACTGCGCTATCGTCAGACACATGGCGACGACGAAGGCGATCGAGCTCAGAACGGGAATCCCGGGCCCTCGCTCGAAGGAGATCCTCGACCGGAAGGACCGCGTGATCGCGGATCCGCTCTCCATCTATGTGCCGGTGGTGGTCGAGCGGGGCGAGGGCGCGACGCTGACGGACGTCGACGGGAACACGTTCATCGACTTCACCGGAGGCGTCGGCTGCCTGAACGTCGGCCATGGGCATCCACGCATCGTCGACGCCGTGCAGGAACAGGCCGCGAAGTTCCTCCATACCGACTTCACGATCGTCCCCTATGAGACGTACGTCACGCTCGCCGAGCGTCTGATCGAGACCGCGCCGATCTCCGGGCCCGCAAAAGCCGCGTTCTTCAACGCCGGCACGGAAGCCGTCGAGAACGCCGTCAAGTTTGCGCGCGCCTACACGAAGCGGCCCGCCGTGATCGGCTTCGAGGGGGGCTTTCACGGTCGCACGCTGCTGTCCCTGACCCTGACGTCCAAGACGCATCCTTACAAAGCCGGGCTCGGACCGTTCGCGCCCGAGGTCTACCGGTTGCCGTTCGCGCAGGACTATCGCGGCCCAAGCGCGGCCGAGGCACTGGCAGCGCTCGAGCGCGCGTTCGTCACGACCGTCGCCGCCGAGAACGTCGCGGCGATCGTCGTCGAACCGGTGCAGGGCGAAGGCGGCTTCGTCGTCGCACCGCCCGAGTTCCTCGAGGGCGTACGCCGTATCTGCGACGACAACGGCATCGTGCTCGTCATCGACGAGGTGCAGACCGGCTATGGGCGCACGGGGAAGATGTGGGGCATCGAGCATTACGACGTCGAGCCGGACCTGATGACGATCGCGAAGTCGATCGCGGCGGGTCTGCCGCTCTCGGGTGTGCTCGGCAAGGCGGAGATCATGGACGCGCCGGGCGACTCGGCGATCGGCGGCACGTACGTCGGGAATCCTGTCGCGCAGGCAGCCGCACTCGCCGTGCTGGACGTGTTCGAGGACGAGGGCCTCGTCGAGCGGGCTGCGCAGATCGGGGAGACCATTCGCGGCCGGATGCAGGCCTGGCAGCAGCGTTGGGATGCAATCGGCGACGTCCGCGGGCTCGGAGCAATGCTGGCGATCGAGCTCGTCCATGACCGCGGCACCAAGGACCCAGCCCCTGAAATTGCGACCGCGGTCGTCGAGGCCGCTTCGGCGCGGGGGCTCCTCCTCCTCAAGTCCGGGATCTACTCGAACTGCATCCGCGTGCTCGTCCCGCTCGTCATCTCGGAGGGCGAGCTCGACGAGGCGCTCGGCGTCTGGGAAGACGCGCTCGGCTCGACCCCGACCTAGGCACAGGCACAGGCACAGGCACAGGCACAGGTTCACGTTCGTCGGCCATCGAGCCGATACCCGAGCAGTGGCCGGGTATCTCATCTCCGTGCTCGCGTTCGCGCTGCCGCTCGCCATCGGCGCAACCGGGATCGGCAGGCCGCGGGTCATCATCGCCCTCGGCGGCGTCCTGGCCTGCACGTGGGCCGTGGCCCTTGTCGTCGGCCGAGCCCAGGACGGACAGGGCCATCACCTCGTTCCGGCCTGGTTCCTGGCGGCGCTGGTCGCCCTTCTGTACGTCCTCTGGTGCGGAGGCCTGTGGCTCGGCACGCGTCTGAGGAAAGCCCGCGCGCACTGATCAAGGGCGTAGGGCAGGCGACGGGCGGGTAGCTTTCGAGCGTGGTGGTCGGAGAGACGGTCGCAGGACGATACGGCCTCGAGGAGGTCGTCGGCCACGGCGGTATGTCCACCGTCTACAAGGCTCGTGACTCGCTGCTCGAGCGCCACGTCGCGCTGAAGGTCCTGCACCAGCAGTACAACGAGGACGAAGACTTCGTCGAGCGGTTCAAGCGGGAGGCGCGCTCCGTCGCGCAGCTCCAGCATCCGAACATCGTCACGGTGATCGACCGGGGCGAGGAGGGCGGCCGGCAGTACATCGTCTTCGAGTACATCGACGGGGAGAACCTCAAGGAGCTCGTCGTCCGCAGGGGCCGCCTGGACGTGCGGGCTGCTCTGGAGATCGCGCTCGAGATCGCGCGCGGGCTCGCATTCGCCCACGACCACGGCCTGGTCCACCGTGACGTGAAACCGCAGAATGTCCTCCTGAACGGCGACGGCGGCGCCAAGGTGACCGACTTCGGTATCGCACGCTCGCTCGACGTCGAGCACAGCGTGACTCAGACGGGGACCGTCCTGGGAACGTCGAACTACATCGCTCCGGAGCAGGCAAGCGGCCAGCCCGTCGACGCGCACACCGACATCTACTCGCTCGGCATCGTCCTCTACGAGATGCTCACCGGAGAGGTGCCGTTCCCCGGCGAGAACTTCGTCGCGGTTGCGATGAAGCACATCCAGGAACCGTCACCGAGCGTTCTCGACGCGCGAGGGGACGTGCCGCTGCGAATCGCCGAGATGATCGATCGCGCGCTCGAGAAGGATCCGGAGCACCGGTTCCCGACGATGGACGCCTTCGCCACCGAGATCGAGGCGAACCTCGCCGAGCTCGACCGCGGGGAGGACGGCGCGGTCACGATGGTCGTTCCGGCCGCGCAACGGCTGAAGCAGCAGACGCGGCATCGAAAAACTGTCTCGCGTCTACCTCTCCTCATCGGACTGCTCGGTGCGCTCGCGATCGCCGCCGTCGTCGTCGGACTGCTGACGCTCCGCGGCGGCGGCCAGAGTCCCGCTCCCGTCGGCGCACCGGTGCCGATTGCAGGCGTCGGCGCTTACGACCCGTACGGCGACGGCACCGAGCACGATGCAGAGGCGATCAACGCAACCGACAGCAACCCACGCACCTACTGGCCGACCGAGGATTACAACAGCGGTCTCGAAGGAGTGAAGAAGGCCGGCGTCGGGCTGGTCCTCGACGCAAGCGGTGTCGTCCAGCTGTCCCGCATCACCGTCGTCACGGATACGCCCGGGTTCACCGCCGAAATCCGCGCCACGAACATCCAGGGCGGGCCGACGCAGAAGGTCTCGAAGTCGCGTGTCGTCGGCCGGACGACGCGGTTCGCAATCGATCAAGCCGCACCGAAGCGCTTTTATGTCATCTGGATCACGAAACTCGCACCCGGCGCGCACTTCGCCCACGTGAACGAAGTGCACGCATTCGGCAAGAGCTAGAAGACGAGCTTCGAGCGGCGCTCGTGACGCTCGACGGCGAGCTCGATCAGGCGGCGCAACAATTCCTCGTAGGGGATCCCTGATGCGGCGAACAGCTTCGCGTACACACTCGTCGACGTGAAGCCCGGAATCGTGTTGAGCTCGTTCACGACGACGCGATTGCCGTCGACGACGAAGCAATCGACACGCGCCATGCCCTCGCACTCCGTGACGCGGAAGGATTCGACGGCAGCACGTTGCACTGCTTCGAGCACGTCCGCCGGCAGGTCCGGTGGAATTACGAGGTCCATCCCACCCTCGTCGTACTTCGAGGAATAGTCGTACCACTCGTGTCCCTGCGGCACGATCTGACCCGGAACGGATGCGACCGGCTCACGGTTGCCGAGCACGCCGACCTCGACTTCGACTCCGTCGAGGAATTCCTCGACGAGGATCTTGTCGTCGTGTCGGAAGGCGAGCTCGACGGCATCGCGGAGCTCGGCCTCGTCATGCGCCTTCGTGATCCCGACCGAGGATCCGAGCCGCGCGGGCTTGACAAAGCACGGGAAGCCGAAGGGGTTCTCGACCGGGTCGCCCTCCCGCAGTGCAACGTGGCGCGCGACCGGAACCCTGCTGTCACGTAGCACCTTCTTGAACAGGTCCTTGTCCATGCAGAGCGCGGACGCGGCCACCCCGGCTCCGACGTACGGGACACCCGCAAGCTCGAGCAGCCCTTGCACCGTCCCGTCCTCGCCGAACGGGCCGTGAAGGATGGGTAGGACAACGTCGACTGCGCCCAGGGTTGCAGGCGCGTTGGCCGCCGGCACCGGCAGCGTTTCCGCAACAGAGCCGTCGCCCGTGCCGAGCTCCCAGCGACCGTCCCGGCCGATGGCGACCGTGACGACGTCGTATTCCATCGGGTCGAGGGACGCCAGCACCGAACGGGCGGAGGCGAGCGAGATCTCGTGCTCGGACGACCGCCCGCCGGCCAGGATCGCGACCTTCAGCCGGCTCATAGGCCGACCTTTGGCCTATGAGCGGTGGAAGGGGCGTAAGGGGAAACCGGGAGGTTTCCCCTCTTGCTCTCCTCGGCCCACGCGGCGATCTCAGCGGCGCGAGGGCCGAGGCGACACCTAAAGAAGGGGGCTCGTGGGGGAAACATGGTTTCCCCCACGGGAGCGAGCCGAAGGCGAGCGACGCTCATAGGGGAAGGCGAGCGACGGTCACGGAGGGCCGGACGTCGCACCGAACTTGCCGACGGCGATCGTCACGGTCGTGCCCGGAGGCTGTTGCGTCCCGCCTGGTGGATCCTGTGTCTGCACGATGCCGTCCTGGCTCTGGTCGGTGACCGGCTGGCTGACGATCTTCACGCCGAAGCCCGAGGCCTTCAGCGTCGCCTGCGCGTCGTTCTGTGTCAGCGTCGTCACGTCGGGAACCGTGGAGGTGGTCGGCCCCTTCGACACCATGACGGTGATCGTGGTGCGAGGCGGCTGCAGCGTCCCCGGACCGGGGCTCGTGTTGACGACGGTGTCCTTCGGGGCGTCGGACTTCACGTCCTTGCGCAAGACCGCAAATCCGCTGCCGAGGAGGATCGAGTTCGCAGAGTCGAACGTCGAGCCGACCACGTTCGGCACCGCAATCGGCTTCGGGCCCTTCGAGACTTTGAGCCTGACCTGCGTTCCTTGCTTCACCGACAAGCCGGCAGTGGGTGACTGCGAGATCACCTGCCCCTGCGGCTTGTCCGATTCCGTCGGAACGGCCGTACCTTTCAGCTTTGCGTCCTGGAGGTCGGACAGTGCTTTGTCCAGCGGCTCGCCGACGACGCTCGGAACATCTGTCTTGGGCGGCCCGAGCGAGACGTAGATGGTGACGAAGTTGTTCTTCGGTGTCTTGTCTCCTGGTCGCGGCGTCTGCTGGAAGACGTACGTTTCGGGAAACCCCGGATCGGCGTTTGGCTGCCGCACCGGATTGGGACGCAGGCCGATCGCTCGGATCTTCGCGACCGCATCGGCCTCGCGAATGCCGAGGTAGTTACCGACGGCGACCGTCTTCGACCCGCTGAGCTGATCCTGGATCTGGGAGTAGAGGAAGTAGCCGCCGACGAGCGCCGCCGCCACGAAGAGCAGCGCGACGAACCACGGCCAGAGAGCGCGCCTCGGCGGCTCATCGTAGTCGTAGTAGGCGGAGGGAGGTGCGTAGGGAACCGGAGCGCGCGGCGGGCGCTGCTTGATCTCTGTGACGGCTGACGGCGGGGGGCGCGAGATGATCGCAGTCGCCGCCTCTTCGGTTACAGGAGAAATCGCGACGCCGCGATTGATGCGGCGGAGGTCCGCGTCCATTTCCTCAGCACTCTGGTAACGCTCCGATGGATCTTTGGCCAGCGCCCGCATCACGACCATGTCGAGATCGCGGGGTATGTCCGCGCGCTTCGTCGACGGCGCCTCGGGCACGGTCGACAGATGCTTCATGGCGATCTCGACAGGCGTGTCGCCGCTGAAAGGCACGACACCGGTGAGCAGCTCGTACAGCACCACGCCGACCGAGTACAGGTCCGACGTCTGATCGACCGGCGCGCCCTTCGCCTGCTCGGGCGAGAGGTACTGGGCGGTGCCGATGATCGACCCCGCTTCCGTCATCTGGCTGACACCCGCGCGCGCGATCCCGAAGTCGGTCACCTTGAGCCGCCCCTCGCCGTCGACGAGCACGTTGTGCGGCTTGATGTCTCGGTGCACGATGCCGTGGCGGTGCGCAAACCGGATCGCGGCGAGGATCTGTCGCGCGTAGTCGACCGCGAGATGGATCGGCGCGGGACCCCGCGCAACGATCAGTTCCTTCAGCGAGCGGCCGTCCAGGTACTCCATGGCGATGTAGTACGTGCCCTCCGCCTCGCCGCGGTCGTAGATCGAGACGATGTTGGGGTGCGAGAGACTGGCCGCGTTCTTCGCCTCGCGGCGGAAGCGTTCGACGAACTGATCGTCGCCGGCATGGCGGTCGTTTAGGATCTTGATCGCGACCCGCCGGCCGAGCACCTCGTCCTCCGCGAGGTACACGTTCGCCATGCCGCCCGTCCCGAGCTTGCGCAGGATGCGATAGCGCCCGTCGAAGAGCGTGTTGATCAGAGTGTCGGAAACTGCCATCGGGGCCTTCAAGGGTAGGGATTCGCCCCTACCGGAGTAGCGCCTCCATTACCTGTTTGGCGATCGGAGCAGAGATCGCTCCGCCGAAGCCGTTGGGTTGGTTCTCGACCACGACGGCGATTGCCACTTTCGGGGCGTCGGCAGGCGCGAATGCCGCGAACCAGGCTGTATAGATGTTGCCGCGACCGGTCTCCGCAGTACCGGTCTTGCCGGCGACACGGACACCGGGGATGGAGGCGGCAGTCCCTGTACCGCCGGTGACCACGAGCTCCATCATGTGCGTCAGCTCGTCAGCCGTCTGCCGCTTGATCGGACGGCCGAGCTGATCGGGCTGCAGGTGCGTGATCGTCTTACCGGCGGGCGAGACGATGCGCTCGACGATCTGCGGGCGCATCTCCGCCCCGTGGTTGCCGATCGTCGCCGCCACCATCGCCATCTGCAGTGGTGTCACCGCGAGCCGCTCCTGGCCGAACGCCAGGCGGCCGGGATCGACCTGGGTGTCCGGATGCCTCGGATCGAAGAGTCGTCCGTGGTCGTACAAGCCGCTCGCCACGCGCTCGCTCTCGGGTAGCTCGAGGGGAGGTAGTGAGTAGAACCCGAAGCGCTTGGCGTAGTCGAGCACCGTTCCGGCACCGAGAGTCTTGCCGACGTTGCAGAAGACCGAGTTGATCGAGTGCTCGAAGCCGAATGCCAGATTGACGTTGCCGAACGTCTCGGGAGCTTCCGGATTGCCGGCGTTGCGGACCTGCTTGCCGTATTCCTCGCAGTAGCCAGGATCGTAAAAATGAGAATCGGGAGTGAAGCGTCCCGTGTCGAGCGCAGCCGCGGCGGTGACCATCTTGAACGTCGAGCCCGGCGCGTACTTGCCGGCGGTTGCGCGGTTGACGAGCGGCGCGCCGCACGGGGCATTTGTGCGCGTCGCGACGCCGAAGCGGTTCTCGATCAGGTTCGGGTTATAGGTCGGATTGGTAGCCATCACGAGCACCCGCCCCGTCGACGGGTCGAGCGCGACGACAGCCCCGCACTTGCCACGCAACAGCCGCAGAGCCAAAGCCTGCGCACTCGGCCGAATGGTCAACACGAGGTCGTTCCCGGTGACAGTCGTCCCTTTCAGCTTGTCGAGAGCGGAGCTCAAGACCGTGTCGAGGTTCGCGTTCGAGCCCGTGAGGTAATCGTTGTACGACTGCTCGAGCCCCGTTCGATTGCGTGTCTGGGTCGAGTACCCAACGACGTCGGAGAAGATCGGCCCGGTCGGGTACCGCCGAAAGTAGAGCGTTCTCCCGGCACGTTTCTTGTTCACGTTCGTCGCCAGCAGCGTCCGGCCGTCAGCCGCGTAGATCTTCCCGCGCTTGATCGAGAACTGGGCGACCAGTCGGATCTCGTTGTCCTGCCGGTCGGCGAGCCCGGCGTTGGCCCACGTCTGCCAGTAGGTCGTGCCGACGATGAGCGCCGAGAGCAGGACGAGCGCTGCGATGCCGATATGAGAGACCTGCTTGTTCAACGCAGCATCTCTCTATTCGCACGGTTCGAGACGAGCAGCAGTCCCGCTAAGAGGAGGAAGTTCGCGACGACGCTCGATCCGCCGTACGAGACGAAGGGCAGCGTGATCCCGGTCAGCGGAATCAGGCGCAGGATGCCGCCGACGATGATGAACGTCTGCAATGCGAAGCCGAACGTCAGGCCGGCGGCAGCGAGCTTCGAGAAACCGTCCTCGGCCAGGAGCGCGATCCGCATGCCGCGGAGCACGAAGATCATGTAGACGAGTAGCAGCGCAGCTGCACCGATCAGCCCGAGCTCCTGCGCAAGCGCCGAGTAGATGAAGTCGGTGTTCAGGTCGGGGATGATCTGCTTGCCGTTGAGGTTCGCAACCGTCCCTTTGCCGAGCCCGGTCCCTCCGTAGCCGCCGTAGCCGATGGAGTAGAGCGACTTCACGAGCTGGTAGCTCTGGCAGTCCTGACGCAGGGCGAGGTGCCCCGAGATCGGGCAGTAGACCTTGCTCGTGGTCCAGGGATGAAGCCAGATCGTCACGCGGTCCTGCACGTGCGGCGTGACCTTCCACACACCGACGGCGCCGATGAGAAAGAGTCCGAGCCCGCCCGCGACGTAGGCGATGCGCGCAGTCGCCACGTAGAGCATCGCGAGGAAGATCCCGAAGTAGAGCAGGCCGCCGCCGAGGTCTCTTGTCTCGAGCAGGACGAGGATCGCCAGCACCCAGATCACGAGCAGGGGCCCCCAGTCCTTCAGGCGGCCCTGCGCCAAGACCTCACGCTTCTCGCGCATGTACGCGGCCAGAAAGATGATCAGCATGATCTTCGCCAGCTCACCCGGCTGGAAGCGCAGCGAGCCGACGTGCACCCAGAGGCGCGCGCCGTTGACGGTGAGGCCGAGCAGCGGCAGGATCGGCAGCAGAAGCAGCGCGATCGCCGACACGCCGAAGAGGTACTTGTACCTCTCGAGCCGGCGGTAGTCGTGCCGGAGGAAGAAGAGCGTCGCGGCGAAGAGAGCAACGGCAACAACGATCCAGATGCCCTGCCTGAATGCATCGGTGGGATTGAGCCTGTAAATCTCGGTAAGGCCGATCGCGGTCAACAGGCCCGCAATCGGGAGCAGGTACGGGTCGGCAAAGGGAACGGCATACCGCGTCGCTAGATGCGCACCGAGATAGACCACGAAGAAGAAGCCCGCGTACGTCAGCGAGGCCGTCGACACGACATCCTGGCGCGCGATGTAAACGCTTGCGAACCCGACCGCCGTCAGAGCCCCGACGACGATCAGGAACGCGAGCTCACGATTCCTCGGGCTGAGCGTCAGCGCAGGAACCTCAGGTACAGGGCAAGTGCGATCCCCGCGGCAATTGCGATCAGCGCCAGCCAAGCGACGATGCGGCGGCGGAGACTGCGGCGCCTCTTGGCGCGATCCTGCCGCTGCTTTGCCTCGACCGCCGCCTGGATCTCCGCGGTGGAGACCACTGCGGTGTCGACGGCCGGCACGGCATCCACCTCGGTGAGCGTGTCCTCCTCGTCGCGCGGTGGCACGACGTTCTCACGAGTTTCGCCGTCGTGGTCCAGAGCCTGACTCTCTGCGATCTCGAACGCGACCACCGTGATGTTGTCCTCGCCGCCGCTTCGATTCGCGGCCTTGACCAGCGACTTCAGCGCCGCGTCGATGTCCTGGCGGTTCAGCTCGACGAGCTCGAAGATCTCGCGCTCTCCCACCATGTCGGTGAGTCCGTCCGAGCAGAGCAGAAAGACGTCGCCGGATTTGGCCTCGATCGTGAACGTGTCGGCGTCGACGTCGGGATCCGTGCCGAGCGCGCGCGTGATCACTGACCGCTGCGGGTGCGTCTCGGCTTCCTCGCGCGACAGCTTGCCGCTCTTCATCAGCTCGTTCACCAGCGAGTGGTCCTCTGTCACCTGCTCCATGCGCCCGTCACGGATCAGGTAGGCGCGCGAGTCACCCACGTGCCCGAACGCAACGTTTCCGTTCTCGACGAGCGCGACCGTGATCGTCGTTCCCATCCCGGACGTGTTGGGATCCGTGCTCGAGCGGTCGTACACGCGCCGGTTCGCCTCCTGGATGAGATCGACGATGCGCTCCTCGCCGCCCAGGGTCTTGGCGCCGCTCTCCTTGAGCGCGGCCGCCGCGAGCCGCGATGCGACCTCTCCCGCCTGGGCGCCGCCCATGCCGTCGGCGATCGCGAAGAGCGGCGGCTCGCAGACGTAGGCGTCTTCGTTCCGCCGGCGCTTGCGGCCGGTATCCGTGATCACCCCGACATGGCCGAGACCCGTCACTGCTCGTACCTGAGATCCGTCTCACCGATCCGGACGACGTCGCCGCGAGCCAGCCGGCGAGGCCGGTCGAGCCGTGTGCCGTTGAGATATGTCCCGTTCGTCGAGCCCAGGTCCTGAACCCAGACGCCGTCCTGGCGTGGCTCGAAGCGCGCGTGGCGAGCGGAGGCGTATTCGTCGGTGGCGATCGCGATGTCGTTTTGATTCCCGCGCCCAATCGTCAGCTGCACGGAGTTCAGCTCGAAGTCCTCACCGGTCTCGAGGTCGGCGCTCCTCACGACAACGAGGCGCCCGGTGTGCGGCCCGGGCCGCGAGGCCTGCATGCCCGCGGCGGCAGAGGGAGCGAGCACGAAGCTCTCCTGGGGAAGTCGCAGATCGCGGCTCGCAGTCCGCACGATTCGCCAGATGAACGTGTAGAGCAGAACGAGGAAGGCGATCTTGAGGATGAGGAGGACCTCGTCGACCGCGGCCGAGTCGAAGATCATTGTGGCTCCTGGCTGAACCTCACCTCGGTGGAACCGACCGTGATCGTGTCGCCGTCGTTGAGCTTGGCACGCTTCACCCGCTTCCCGTTCACTTCGAGCCCGTTCGTCGAGCCGAGGTCGACGATCCAGTAGGACGCTCCCTCCTGGCGCAGCTCGGCATGCCGCCGCGAGACGTTCGTGTCCGAGAGCTGGATGTCGCAGTCGCGCGACCGTCCCATGACGACGCGGCGCTGCTTCACCTCGTAGCGCGTGCCGTCGAAGCTCAGCGTCACCACGTCCGGCTCGAGGCCCAGCTCCTCGGCGCTGACGGCCTGCGTCGGAACCGGAGCCTGCGGCTTGTAGATCATCGTCGCGCCGGGTGCCACCTCTCCTACCGGCTCGCCTTCGGCGCCGGCCTTGCGCCGGTCCGGCTGCACCATCCGGGTCGCGATGCCGAATTCACCCACGTCGAGATCGGCGTCGGTCTCCATGAGGACGCGAACGGGCGAAAGGAGCGCGTAATCCTCGCGGCGCGAGTGCTCGGAGAGGTACTCCTGGAGCTCGCCCCTCAAATTGTCTTCGTAGCTCGAAAACTGCTCGCGATCGTCTGGAGAGAGGTACACCGAGTACTCGTTCGGCGCGTAGACACGAGAGACGGAGATGGTTCGGTGCTCGTCCATCTCCTTCGCGAGCTTTCGCGCAAGCTCGACCGGTTGGACATTCGTCCGGAACGCGCGGCCGAAAATCCCCTCGAAAAGGGATTCGATTTTTTGTTCGATCGCGCGGAGGACCATGTGCCGGGAATACCCGGCAAGCGATGCTAACGCACCGCTACCGCCAGGCAGGTGGCCCACACGACTACCACGAGCGGGGCAACCGCCATTCCCGGCGCCAGAAGCAACGCCGCGACCAGGAACGCGGCTCCCAGCCCGGCGATCGCCCAGAGCCCCCGCGCCCGCGCCAGGGGCAACAGGACCGCCACGGCGGCAAGGACGATCGTCATCACCGCAAGAGCGGGCCTAGAGAGCAGCGCCCCCCAGAGGGCCGACACGACAGTGAACGGGTCCCCGTTCGCGGCGATCCCGAGGTCCGGTGGAGAGGCGCTGTCGAACGGCAGCGGCGAGCCTCGGATTCCCGCGACGATCCCGGCCGTCAGCACGGCCGCTGTGGCCTGCACCGCCCGGCGTGACGGGGAGCGTATGGCCAGTGCGACCAGTGGGAAGAGGCCGACGCCTGCGATCGGCGCCAGGAATGCCCCGAGCGAGAAGAGGAGACCGCGCTCCGGCTCACGCCACATCGTTGCCAGGAGCCCGAGCGCGATCACGGCGTAGAGGACTGCCGCACCAAGGGCAAGGTTCCCGAGCGGCAGCACGGGCACGGCAAGTGCGAAGGCGAGGCCGAGTCGAGCGTCGACAATCGTGCCGGCGGCGGCGAGCGCCGCGAGACCGAGCGGCCACCCTGAAGGGAAGAATGGGAGTGCCCATGCGGTCCAGCCCGCGACAGCCGCCGCGAGCGCTGCGGGGACGAGCCGTGGCACGACTGCGGGCACTGCGATGGTGTGGCCACGGCCACCACGCGAGCGCCGGCGCTTTTGCCGCACGAGGCGGAGGGTTCCGGCCAGCGCCGCCGCGCTCGGCCGCCGGGACGGATCGAGATTCAAGGCGCCGTCGACTGCGGCCAGCAGCGGCTTCGGCAGATCCGGCCGCACCGTCTCCAGGCGCGGCGCCCCCGACTCGATTGCGCGCGCAGTCTCGAGCAGGGAACCGCGCCAGAACGGGTGCCGGCCCGCCAGCGCTTCCCAGAGCATGAGCCCGACCGCCCACACGTCTGCCGCCTCTGTCGTCAACCCCCCGGCGAGGCGTTCCGGGGCGATGTAGGCAAGCGTGCCTGGCACGTCGCCCTGCGCGGTCAGGGTCTCGGCCTGCTGGATCTGAGCCAGGCCGAAGTCGAGCACACGCACCGACACACCTCTCCCTTCTGCGAGCAGAACATTCGACGGCTTGACGTCGCGGTGAACGATCCCGCGCGAGTGCGCGTGCGCGAGTGCCTCGAGCACCTGGGCGCACGCTTCGATCGCGGAGCCGTCGTTCAGCTCGCCGCCGCGGAGCGCCTCGCGAAAGGTCCGGCCCGGGACGTACTCGTAGGCGATGTAGACATGCTGGGAGTCACGGCCGAAGCCGTAGGCGCGCTGACAGGAGGGATGGCGCAGGCGGGCCGCAGCCTCGGCCTCGCGCTCGGCACGCGATGCCGCCTTCCCCTCACGAGGCACGATCTTGAGCGCGACGTCGAGCCCGTTCTGCTCGTCCCTGGCAAGCCAGACGGAGCCGGAACCACCGCTCCCGAGCGGCCTCAGCGGGCGGTAGCGCCCGAGGACGAGCTCGCTCTGGACAAGGGCTGGGGCTGCGTTGGACACCGGCTCTCCAGGGTTGGCGGGGGCGAGAACAACTCCTTCACCCGTCGAGAACGGACGAGGTACGGGTTAGAGTGAACGGCGCTTCGGCTGGGACTCTCCCGGCCGCCCCTCTCCCATGACCGAGCGCGACTCAGACATCGAATTCGACTTCTTCGACGAGCCGGAGACCGAAGAGGCTTCGCAGCGCGTGCGCACCCCCCGGCGCCCACCGCCCGGCGGGCCCCGCCGCCCGATCCGGCCACCGCAGGGCCTGATCCCGATGCTCCGCCTCGCCGGGCTGATCGCTTTTCTCATCCTCGCCGTCGTCCTGCTGGTCGTCGGACTGCGGGGCTGTGCGTCCAGCGGAAAGCACGCCAAGTACCAGGGATACCTCCAGGACGTTCGCGATATCGCGAAGCGCTCCGACCAGATCGGCAAGGATCTGAACACGGCGCTCAGCGCGACCGGCATCAAGGAGTCCGATCTCGAGGCGAAGCTCGGCAGTCTCTCTGCACAGGAGCAGCAAGAGGTCGCGCAGGCGGTCCAGCTGAAGCCGCCCGGCCCGCTCCAGGTCGAGCACGACCACCTCATCGAGGTGCTCAAGCTTCGCGCAAGCGGGCTCAGCCGGCTGGCCGATGCGTTCCGCCAGACTGCGACGGCGAAGGCGCGCACCTCGACGACCTCCGGCCGGCTCATTGCGGATCAGGCACGCCTCCTGATCGCGAGCGACGTCAACTGGGACTACTACTTCAAGGAGCCGACTCGGCTCGAGCTGCAGAGCCAGAACATCAGCGACGTCGGCAGCGTCCCCGACTCCAGCATCATTCCGAACCCCGAGCTCGCGAGCACCCAGGCAATGACGCAGGTCTGGTTGCGCGTTCACGGAGCGGCGACAGGCGGGTCGTCGACAACCGGAAACCACGGCAGCGCGCTCGTCTCAGTGACAGCTCTTCCCGACGGCAAGAGGCTCAGTGCAAGCGGCGCGGCGAGCGACAACCAGATCACCGCGTCGACCGACCTTGCGTTCCAGGTCGTAGTGTCGGACTCGGGTGACTTCCAGGAGTTCAACGTCGGCGTGACGCTGACCATCCAGAAGTCGCCGAAGTCGATCGTGATGCGCAAGAAGATCGACGTGATCAACGCCGGCGAGTCGAAGACGGTCACGTTCACGAACATCGACATCAACGGGCTCTTCGGGCTGCCGACGACGATCAAGGTCGATGTCGCGCCGGTGCCGGGCGAGAAGACGACGACGAACAACTCGGCCGACTACAAAGTCATCTTCTCCCTAGGAGGTTAGTGCCCCTCTCGACCGCGGAGTGGATCGCGATCGGGGCGTGCGTCGCTGCGGCAGTCGCGCTGCTCGTGGCCGGTTTCGCCTGGCGGAAGCTGCACGCCGTCCGGTCGTCCCAGCTCGTGCTGCTGGGAGGAGGGAAGCAGGACCTGGTCGACTTCGCAGTCTCGCTCCAGGGACGGATCGACGACCTGCACCGAGCCGTGGACGAGATCGCTGCAGGCTTGTCGCGGGTCGACCGCCGCGTCGACACGACGGTCTCCAAGACCTCGCTCGTCCGCTACGACGCCATCGAGGGCGCCGGCGGGCACCAGTCGGCCTCGATCGCCCTGCTGGACGCCGGCCGCAGCGGGGTGATCCTGACCGCGATTCAGGGCCGCGACTACGCCAGGATCTACGTCAAGGAGCTCGACCACGGCAGGCCGTCCGTGGCGCTGTCTCCGGAGGAGGAACAGGCCGTCGAGCGAGCCATGGCCGGGTAATCCCCGTTCGCTCAGCTACATTTCCGCCTAGATGCAGCAGGTTCTGGTTTTGAACGCGAGTTACGAGCCGCTGAATGTCACATCCGTGCGGCGTGCCCACGTGCTCGTGTTCAAGGGGAAGGCCGAAGTGATCGAGGAGCTCGACCAACCGCTGCACTCCGCGACCGACACGTATCCGTGGCCACACGTGATCCGGCTCGTGGCCTACGTGCGCGTGCCGCGGGCCGTCCAGCGCAAGATCTCGCGCCGCGCGCTCTTCGCGCGCGACAGCTGGCGTTGCGTCTACTGCGGCACCACCGCGGGTCGGCTGACGCTCGACCACGTCATCCCGAGATCGCGCGGTGGGGAATCGATCTGGGAGAACGTCGTAACGGCGTGTGCGCCGTGCAACCACCACAAAGGGAACCGCACGCTGGAGGAGGCGCGCATGGAGCTCGTCCATCCGCCGAAGGCTCCCGCGCCGGTGCTGTTCATCCGCCTTGCCGCACCGAAGATCCCGAACGGTTGGCAGCCGTACCTCGCCCACTTCGGCGGCGCGGCAACCTCCACGGCTTAGTCGTCCGGGTCGCGTTCGACCAGCAGGCCGAGCTGCTCCCACTCGCTCCAGGAACCCGGGTAGAGCTTGCCGTCGCGACCGCTGAGGTGGAGGCGGTGCAGCAGCACGGTTGCGGTCACGCCTGACCCGCAGTAGGCGACGAGCTCACCCTCCGGAAGCTCAGGCGGCGCTTCGTTCCACGGCGCGTTGAGCGCACTTGGGATCCGGCCGGGCACCTTGTCGATCGGATTGGGCTCGCCGCGCCAGCGGGGCGCGAGACGCGCGTCCACGATGACCAGGTCCTCCCGGCGGCGGTCGAGCTCCTCGGCCTCGATCGTGTCGTCTTCGCGCGGACGCAACGTCAGCTCCGCCGGCTCGATGGCTTCCGTGCCTACGACGAGCGGTCCGTGCCAGGACTCGAGGTCGACCACCGCGCAGCGTTCGTGGCCGAAGTGGCGCAACAGCCACCAGAGCCGTTCGGCACCACCCATGTTCCCGTACGCGACGGCGAACACCTCGTCGCCGATGCCTGCCCGCGCCGCGGCGCGGGCGAACTGTTCCGGGTCGGGCAGCGGATGTCTGCCGCCGGGGCCTGGCAGTGACGAAAGATCGGTGTCCACATCGAGAAAGCTCGCGCCCGGGATGTGGCCGCCGAGGTAGAGCTCGCGGCCGCGCTCCGGCTTTCCGAGCTCCCAGCGGCAGTCGACGAACTGATACTTCATCGCGCCGCATCTTTACCCGGAAGCACGAGGGCGCCGCTGAGTTCGCGGCGCCCTCGAGGAAGCGGTCGCTAGCCGGGCGCCGGCTCGGGCTGAGCGGCAGGCACCGCAGGAGCAGTCGACTTGTGCCCGTTCCCGTGGGAGAGGCCGAGATGGCCGTGCGTCTCGGTGCCGTAGCCGCCGGGGACAGGGATGTAGAACTCGGGGTAGCCCCACATGCCGTGTTCCGAGACGTCGAGACCGGCCGTCTCAGTCTCCGGCTCGACACGGATTCCCCACACCCGCTTCATCACCCAGAGCGATCCAAATGAGGCGGAGAACGTGAACCCGCCGACTGCGACGAGGCCGAGCGCCTGGACGCCGAGCTGATGGAAAGAGCCCGTGTAGACGAGCCCGCCCGTGCCGGTGGCGAGATTCGATGCCAGTGCGGGCACCGCGAACAAGCCGGTCGCGAGCGTCCCCCACACGCCTGACATCCCGTGCACGGCGACGGCGCCGATGGGATCGTCGATGCCGATCCGCTCGACGAACAAAACGCCTGCAACGGCGATCCACCCGGATACGCCGCCGATCACGATCGCAGCCCACGGGGCCACGAACCCGGATGCGGCGGTGATCGCGACCAGCGCAGCGAGGACGCCGTTCAGCATCATCGACACGTCGGGCTTGCGCAGGATCAACCACGCGCTCGCGATGCCGCCGATCGCCCCGGCCGCAGCCGCGATGTTCGTCGTCAGCGCGACATAGCCGAAGTAGCCGATGCGATCGCCCGTGACGACGCCGAGCGTCGAGCCCGGGTTGAATCCGAACCAGCCGAACCAGAGGATGATTGTCCCGAGCACCGCGTACGGCATGTTGTGACCCGGGATCGGGTTCGCGCGGCCGTCACGGCCGAACTTCCCGATCCGCGGCCCGAGCAGGAGCGCACCCGCGAGGGCGGCGAGCGCGCCCTGGTAGTGCACGACCGTCGAGCCGGCGAAGTCCTGCATGCCCTTGCCGAACAGCCAACCGCCGGCGTGCCAGATCCAGTGCGACGTCACCGAGTAGATGAGCGTGAAGATGACGCCAAACGCGGGGTAGACCCAGAGCTTCGCCCGTTCGGCCATTGCACCCCAGACGATCGCGAGTGAAACGCCCGCGAAGACGACCTCGAAGAGATAGCCGCTGGCGGCGGGAATCCCGGTGAAGAACGAGTAAGGCGCCTGGCCGATCGCGAGCAGCTCATTGCTGGAGGGGAAGAAGCCGCTCGTCCCGACAAAGCTGTTGCCGTCTCCGAAAGCGATCCCGAAGCCGACCGCCCAGTAGACGATCGAGCAGACCGCGAAGATGAGGACGTTCTTGCCGGCGATGTGCGCCGCGTTCTTCATTCGTGTCAGCCCGGCCTCGAGGAAGGCAAAGCCTGCCTGCATGAACATCACGAGGATCGCCGCGATGACGACCCAGATCGTGTTCGCCGCAATCAGTAGATCTTTACTTGGCATTTAGGCTTCCACCTCCTTCTCGAGCTTCGCGCCCGTTCGGTTGTGCGTGACGTTCTCGATCGCCGAAGTCCACACAAGGCCATCGCCGGATTCGTTGCCGCTGCGCGCCGAGTCCACGATCGCCTCGACGACTGCGTCGGCGAGCTCGTCTTCGACGATGAACGTGAGCTGCGCCTTCGGGAGGAACCGCGATTCGAAGATGCGACCGCGGTACTCGTGCGTGACGCCCCGCTGGCGCCCGTGCCCAATCGCCTCGATCACCGTGACGCCGATGTGACCCGTCGCATGCTCGACCGCGTCGATCACGGTCTCCACGCGCTCGCGGATCACGACTGCTTCGACCTTGGTCATGCCGGCCACTCCTTGTGGCTCTGAGCCACAAGCTCACGAGCCTCGGCGTGAGTCGGCTCAACCACGCGGAGGCGACCACCCGAAAACCACTTAGTGGCTCTCAGCCACAAAGTCATGAGACCACCTCGCTTCGCCGTTCGAGGAACACGGTGTCGCGCCAGATCCCGTCGCGCTTCGCAACGCGCTCGCGCGTCCCGACGACGCGGAACCCGCAACGCTCATGCAGCGCGAGCGAGGCACGATTCTCCGGAAAGATCGACGTCTGGATCGTCCAGATCCCGGCGGCCTCGGCGCCCGCGATCAGCTCCTGCAACAGTGCTCGGCCGATGCCGAGGCCGCGCGCTTCTCGCCCGACGTAGACGCTGTCCTCGACGACACCGAAGTAGCACCGCCGCGTCGATGCCGGCGACAGGGCCGCCCACCCCACGACCTCGCCGAGCAGCTCGGCGACAAGGCGGTGTCCCCAGAGGTGAGCCGCGTCCCAGGCTTCCCAGGAGGGAACCTCCGTCTGGAACGTCGCCATCCCGTCGCGCATCCCGTCCCAGTAGATCTCTGCAACCGCCGGCCAGTCGTCCGGCTCGAGGTGCCGGAGCTCGACGGACGGCGGATCTGCAAGCGTGTCGTTTGGCCGTACACCGAGCTCCAACACGTTCGCCTCCTTTCAGCAGTCGTAGTAGAGGGAGAACTCCGCGGGATGAGGCCGCAGGCGCACGACGTCGGCCTCGTTCTCGCGCTTGTAGTCGATCCAGGTGCGGATCAGCTCCTCGCTGAACACGCCGCCTGCCGTGAGGAACGCGTGATCCCGCTCGAGCGCATCGAGAGCCTCTGTGAGCGAGCCCGGGACCTGAGCAACGCCGCGGTCCTCTTCGAAGAGGTCCCAGTCCGCCGGCTCGCCGGCGTCGAGCCCTTTCTGGATGCCGTCGAGTCCAGCCATGAGCATCGCCGAGAACGCGAGGTACGGGTTCGCAGCCGCATCGGGGCAGCGGAACTCGATCCGCTTCGCCTTGGGCGAGTCCGAGTACATCGGAATCCGGATGCAGGCACTGCGGTTCCGCATCGAGTACACGAGGTTGACCGGCGCTTCGTAGCCCGGCACCAGGCGGCGGTACGAGTTCGTCGTCGGGGCGCAGAACGCGAGCAGGGCCGGCGCATGAGCGAGCAGGCCGCCGACATAGGCACGGGCCAACTGCGACAGACCTGCGTAGCCCGACTTGTCGGACATCAGCGGCGTGCCCTCCTTCCAGAGGGACTGGTGCGTGTGCATGCCTGAGCCGTTGTCGCCGAAGATCGGCTTCGGCATGAACGTCACCGACTTGCCGGCCCCATGCGCGACGTTCTTGACGACGTACTTGTAGGTCATGACCTGATCGGCCATGCGAGTCAGCGCCTGGAAGCGAAGGTCGATCTCGCACTGGCCGCCGGACGCGACCTCGTGGTGATGGAACTCGCAAGGGATGCCGAGGCGTTCAAGCGTCAGCACCATGCGCGTGCGCAGGTCGTGGAGCGTGTCGTGCGGAGCGGGTGGGAAGTAGCCCTCCTTCTCGCGAACCGTGTAGCCGAGCCCGGGCTTGCCCGAGTTCCAGTGCCCCTCGCCCGAGTCGACGGAGTAGTGCGAGCGATTCGGGCCGAGCTCGTACGAGACCTCGTCGAACACGAAGAACTCGCACTCCGGGCCTATGAAGGCCGTGTCGGCGATCCCCGTGGAGAGCAGGTACTCCTCTGCGCGCTTCGCTAGCCGACGTGGATCCTTCGCGTACGGCTCGCGCGTGATCGGATCGGCGATCTCGCAGATCAATGACAGCGTCGGCGCCTCGGTGAATGGATCGAGGATCGCGGACGAGGCGTCCGGCATCAGCAGCATGTCCGACTCGGAGATCCCCTGCCAGCCGCGGATCGACGAGCCGTCGAAGCCGAGGCCGTCGTCGAACGCGGACTCGTCGAGAGCCCTGATCGGCAGCGTCATGTGCTGCCACGTCCCGAGCAGGTCGCAGAACTTCAGGTCGACCATCTGCGCCGTGGTCTCGCGCGCCCACTCGAGGGCTTCGCGGGCATCGGGCCCGCTCGCCTGCCCGTTCGCCAGGTAATGCTTCGTCTCTTCGACAGACATGCCGCTCCTTCCGACTCGGGACCACAAAAAAAGAGCCCAGGACTCTCTGAGTCCTGAGGCTCCATTGCCTCGGCGCCCGCCTTCGGCGGCGAGCGACCTGGACAGCACCTTAGCGGGGTGACCGGACTGCGGTCAAGCGCCGTATGCCAGGATCGGCCGATGAACGTCTGGGCCGACGGGTGGGACGAAACCGACGACTGGTCGGGGGGCGGCGCGAAGAGCAAGCGGCTCGTCGACCGCGGTCCGCTCCTCGGGGCGAGCCTGTACGAGCTCGGTCCGGGGAACTCCGTCGTCTACCACTTTCACCACGGCTCCGAAGAGCTCCTGATCGTGCTCCGGGGACGGCCGACGCTGCGCGGTCCCGAGGGTGAGCGGCAACTCGACGAGGGCGAGGTCGTGCACTTTCCGGTTGGGCCTGAAGGTGCGCACGGACTGCGCAACGAGACCGTGGAGATCGTGCGGTATGTCGTGGCGGGCATTCGTGTTTCCCCCGAAGTCGCGGAATACCCGGACCTCAAGAAGATCACGGCGCAGGCACGCACGAATTCGCAGACGGGCGAGCGACTCTGGGTGATTCACGACCTCGAAGTCGATTCGGATACACCAAACGCTTGACACATTTGCTACCGTCTTGACGGTATGACGCTCTTCTTCGGCTGATTCCGCACGTCCCGTGCGCCGCCTGCGTTCAGCAGGTGCATTGCGCGTACTTGTGTCCCGCCGAATCGTAGGAGCAATGAAGTGTTCGCAGTAGAAGTCGACAACTTGCGCAAGGAGTTCTTCCGCCGCGATGCGGCGCGAACGCATATGCGCAAAAGGCGTAAGCGCGTGGCGGCGCTCGAGGACGTGACGTTCACGATGGACCGCGGCGAGTGCGTCGCGATCCTGGGCCAGAACGGCTCGGGCAAGTCGACGCTGGTCCGGCTGCTCTCGACGCTGCTGTTGCCAGACGGCGGCAATGCAACGATCTTCGGCCACGACGTCGTGAAGGACTCGCGTGCAGTGCAGAAACTGGTCAACCGCGTGTCCGTCGAAGCTTCGTTCTTCAAGAAGATGTCGTCGGAGGAGAACCTCTCGTACGCCGCGAGGTTCTACGGCATGGGCCCGACCGAGACTCGGGAGAAGATCCCAGAGATCCTGAACCGCGTCGGCTTTCCGATCGACCGAAAGCACGAGGGCATGGAGCACCTCTCACGAGGAATGCAGCAGAAGGTTGCGCTCGCGCGTGCGCTGCTCACTTCACCTGTGCTCCTGCTGCTGGACGAGCCGACCACGGGTCTCGATCCGCGGTCCAAGCTCGAGGTCCAGGACTTCATCCGTGAGGTGCGGAGGACGCACGACGCCACGATCCTCCTCTGCACGCACGATCTCCAGGAGGCCGAGATCCTGGCCGACCGCATCGGCATCCTCGACCGCGGCAAGCTGATCGCGCTCGACTCTGCCGACGAGTTGAAGGAGCGGTACGAGGCCGACACGCTCGAGGATGCCTTCTTCTCGGCAACCGGGCGCTCGTTCGAAGAGGAAGGCGAGGACGTGGAACGGGGTGTGTTCGCATGAGCGTGATCCCCGGTCCGAGCTCGTCGCTCCGCCACGAAGCGGTGTCGTTCGCCGGCGTGGTCGAGCGGAACTGGTACCTGATCAAGCGCTACGGCTGGTGGGAGCTCGCGTTCTTCTTCTGGTCGCTCGCGAACACGCTCACGATCGTCTTCATCGCAAAGGGGATCAAGGCGGCAGGCGGCCAGATCGACGTCAACCGCGCGACGACGACGCTGCTCATCGGCGCGGTCATCTGGTCCTTCCTCGGCCTCGTCTTCGAGTTCATGACGGAGACGGTCGCGTGGGAGCGCTGGGAGGGCACGATCGAGTACACGTTCATGGCGCCGATCCGCCGGCCGGTCCACCTGGCCGGCGTCGGCATCTTCGCAGTCCTCTACGGCGTTCTGCGCAGCGCAATCCTGTTCGTCGTCATAGCACTGATGTTCGGCTTGCACATGCCCGACGCGAACTTCCTCGCGGCGGCGATCATCCTCGCGATCGCCTCGATCTCGTTCATGGGCATCGGCACGATGACGTCCGTGCTGCCGCTGATCTCACCGGAGAAGGGCGCACAGCTCGGTTTCATCGCGCAAGGAACGCTGCTCGTGATCTCGGGGGTGTACTACCCAGTGTCGGTGCTACCCGGCTGGATGCAGTGGCTGTCGACGATCTCGCCGGCGACGTACGCGCTGCGCGGCATCCGAGCCGCGATCCTAGATGGAGCCGGGATCACCTCCCTCTGGGGCGACATCTGGCCGCTGATCATCATCGGCGTGATCGCTTTCCCGCTCGGCGTGTGGATCTTCAAACGCGGCGAGATCTACGCAAAGAAGCACGGGAAGTTGAAGCGCTCCGGCTAGAGCCGGCTCAGACACTCGCGTAGACCCTCCCGCCAGTGCGGGAGGGTCGGCGCGTCCTTCTCGCTGCGCAGCACCGAGTACGCCGGTCGCTGCGCCGGACGCCCGAGCTCCTCGCTCGAGATGCGACGCACCTGGGTCTCCAGGCCGGCCTCCTCGAAGATTGCCTCGGCGAATTCGGCCCACGTCGCGTCTCCGTCTGCAGCGAGGTGCCACAAACCGAATGGCCGCTCGAGCAGCTCACGCGTCGCCGCAGCCAGATGGCCGACATAGGTCGGGGAGCTGCGCTGATCGTCGACGACAGCGACCTCGTCACGCGTACGCGCGAGGTCGAGCATCGTACGCACGAAGTTCGTGCCCGTCGGGCCGAAGAGCCCCGAGCTGCGCACGATCCACGCCTGCTCACCGGCCGCGCCTTCGCCGTAGAGCTTCGTACGGCCGTACGCCGAGAGTGGGTTCGGCGGATCGGACTCGACGTAGGGCTCGCTCTTGCGGCCGTCGAAGACGTAGTCGGTGGAGTAGTAGACGAGCGGGGCGCCGAGCTCGACGACGTGCCGCGTCCCGCCCACGTTGACGGCGGCCGCGTCCTGCGGGTCGTCCTCGGCCCCGTCGACATCGGTCCACGCCGCCGTGTGGAGCACGAGCTCGGGTGACTGAGCCGTTTCAGGCGGTGGGAACGTCACGTCCCAGCCCGCATGGCTCAACGCCAGCGCCTCCGGGAACTCCTCGACGAGCGCGCAGCCGAGCTGGCCACCCGCGCCGGTGATTAGGAAGCGCTCTGGTCCCGTTCCGACAGGATCGGCGATGTCGTGCTCCAGAGCTGGACCACACGTGGATCGTTCCACGGCAGCTGGTGCTCGTCGGGGTCGGCCGCGTCGTACTCCTCGGTGACGTGGTAGAGCATCAGCACGTCGGTGAGCGCCTCGAAGCCGTGTGCGAGATTTCCCGGGACGTACACGGCGGCGACATTGCCGTCGCCGATGTCCTCGCTGAACGCCTCGCCGGTCTCGCGGTCGAGCGCAACGACGCGCGCACGTCCCTGCAGGCAAACGAACAGGTCGTCCTGGCCACGCTCGTGGTAGTGGAGGCCTCGGATCGTTCCCTGCCGTGAGAAGGAGACGTTCGTCTGTCGGATCGGCTTCGGCAGGCCGCCGGTACGGGCGATCTCCGTCAACCAGCCCCGCTCGTCCTCGAAGCGTCGCAACGGGATCCGACGCGGGCGCTCCGAGCCAAAGTGCGGCCGCCGGACGCGCTCGATCACCTCGTGATATGCATCGATGGACTCACCGGCGTCGCCCCAGTAACCCCCGAAGACGTCGTACTCGAGAGAGCCGGCGCCGACGTAATGGTTGTTGACGTCGGTGATCTCGAGCTCACCGCGACCCGAAGGCTCGAGCTCTGCGATCACGTCGAAGACGTCCGGCTCGTAGCAATAGAGGCCGGTGACGGCGAGGCGTCCCGGCGGGTCCGAAGGCTTCTCGACGATCTCCGCGATCCGCCCGCCCTCGAGGCGAGGCACTCCGAGGTGCCGCAGGTGCTCGGTTTCGCGTACATGGGCGAGCAGGACTCGTGCCCCCTTGGTCTGCTGCTGGAAATTGTGGATCGTCTCGGAGATCGAGCCGCCGAAGATGTTGTCCGCCAACATCACGACCACGCGGTCGGCCCCGATGAACTCGCGGGCCAGTCCGAGCGCCTCGGCGATCCCGCCAGGGTGCTCCTGGTTTCCGTAGGCGAACTGATCGCCCAGCAGCCTCCGGAAATCGTCCACGTGCTCGCCGCCCGTGACGAGCATCAGCTCCGTGACTCCAGCTTCCTGCAGCGCGTCGATGGCGTACACCACCATGGGCCGGTCGTAGACCGGCAGGAGGTGCTTGTTCGTGATCCGGGTGAGCGGATCGAGACGCGAACCGGTCCCGCCGGCTAGGACGACGCCCTTCATGCCGGAGGCGATGCTAGTGGGCCTACGGGCCTCAACGCGGCACGTCTGAACTCTGGCCTGCCGGGTACCCTGAGGCGATGGAAAAGCGCCGTCGCGAGCTGGAGAACGCCGCCGAGGAGATCGAGCAGCTCTTCGCCGACCTCTGGCAGGTCTTTCCGTTCTCGAGGGGAATGCGCCGGGGCTATCGCCCGGAGGTCGACGTGTACCGGACGGGGAATCCGGCTGCGCTGACCGTGGTCGTCGAGTTGCCCGGCGTCGACCCCGCCGAGGTGCAGGTAATCGCATCGACGCAAGCGCTCCTGGTCGCCGGTGAGCGCCGCCGGCCCAAGGACTGCGGGCAGTACCAGCAGCTGGAGATCGACTACGGCCCCTTTCAGCGCCAGGTGACGCTCGCCGAGCCCGTCGACCCGGAGCAGGCGACCGCCAGCTATGAGCGCGGGTTCCTCACGATTCGGCTCCCCGTCGCCCCCGAGCCCGCTCCCGCGGAAAGCATCTCGATCGTGGTGACCTCTTCATGAGCGAGGCAATGGGCGACACAGTCGTGGAGGAGCCGACCGAGGAGCTCACCTTCCCGGCGACTCTGCCTGTTCTGCCGCTGAAGGACACGGTCGTCTTTCCCGACTCGGTGACGCCTCTCGCGATCGGCCAGGAGCGGTCGATCAAGCTGGTCGAGGACGTCGTGTCGGGCGACCGCGTGCTCGCACTCCTGACGGTCAAGACCCCTGAGTCCGAGCAGCCCGGCTGGGACGACCTCTACGAGGTCGGTACGGCCGCCGTCGTCCACAAGATGATCAAGGTTCCGGACGGGACGCTGCGCATCCTCGTCCAGGGCGTGCAGCGCATCAAGCTCGACCACGCAGTCCAGGACGACCCCTATCTCGTGGGCGAGTTCGTCGAGCTGCCTGACGAGCTTCCGGAGACACCAGAGGTCGAGGCTTTGACGAGGAACGTCCAGAATCTGTTCGGGCGCGTCATCGGCCTCGTTCCCTACCTGCCGGAAGAGCTGCAGATCGCGGCGGCAAACGTCGACGATCCGAGCGCGCTCTGCAACCTCGTCGCGTCCACGCTGCGGCTCAAGACCGAGGAAAAGCAGCGGCTGCTCGAGCTCACCGACGTCGAAGCGCGACTCAGAGAGATCTCCGCCATCCTCAACCGCGAGCTGGAGGTGTTCGAGCTCGGCTCGAAGATCCAGTCGCAGGTCCAGGAGGAGATGGAGAAGGGGCAGCGCGAGTTCTTCCTGCGCCAGCAGCTGAAGGCGATCCAGGACGAGCTCGGCGAGAGCGATCCGGAGGCGGCGGAGATCGCCGAGCTGCGCTCGACCTTTGAATCGATGGAGCTTCCGGACGACGTCCGCAAGGTGGTCGACCGCGAGCTCGGCCGGCTCGAGAAGCTGCCGACTGCTGCCGCCGAGTACGGCGTCATCCGCACGTATCTCGACTGGATCGCCTCGCTCCCGTGGCACCAGACGACCGAGGACAACCTCGACCTCGACAACGCGAAGCAGGTGCTGGACGAGGACCACTTCGACCTCGAGAAGGTGAAGGAGCGGATCCTCGAGCATCTCGCCGTCTCGAAGCTCAGGAACGACACCTCGGGGCCGATCCTCTGCTTCGTGGGCCCGCCGGGCGTCGGCAAGACCTCGCTCGGCCAGTCGATCTCACGTGCTCTCGGCCGCAAGTTCGCCCGGCTCTCGGTCGGCGGCGTCCGGGACGAGGCGGAGATCCGCGGTCACCGGCGCACCTACATCGGCGCGATGCCGGGAACGATCATTCGTCACCTGCGTGATGCCGAATCGATGAACCCCGTGATGCTGATCGACGAGATCGACAAGATGGGCGCCGACTTCCGGGGCGATCCCGCCAGCGCGATGCTCGAGGTGCTCGACCCGGAGCAGAACAAGAACTTCCGCGACCACTACCTCGACCTGCCGTTCGATCTCTCGAAGACGCTGTTCATCTGCACGGCGAACACGCTCGACACCATCCCGGCCCCGCTCCTCGACCGCATGGACGTCATTCAACTCTCGGGCTATACCGAGGACGAGAAGTTCGGCATCGCCAAGCGGTACCTCGTGCCCAAGCAGATCGAGGCTCACGGGCTCGGCGGCGACCAGGTCACGATCACAGACAAGGCACTCCGTCTGATCATCCGCGAGTACACGCGCGAAGCGGGCGTGCGCAACCTCGAGCGTCGCCTCGCGGACGTGCTGCGCAAGGCTGCCCGGCAGATCGCGGAGGGGAAGCGGCGCGCCAAGAAGCTACGCATCGACGAGAAGCGCGTGCGCGCCTCGCTCGGTCCGCGCCGCTACGAGGGCGAGGTACGCAAGCGCACGTCCGAGCCGGGCGTGGCGACCGGTCTCGCGTTTACCGCGGTCGGCGGCGACATCCTCTTCTTCGAGGCGACCGCCTACCCGGGCAAGGGCCGGCTGACGATCACGGGCCAGCTCGGCGACGTCATGCAGGAGTCCGCACAGGCTGCGCTCTCCTGGGTCCGCGCGCACGCGGAAGCCCTTGGGCTCGAGCCCGATTGGTTCCGCGAGCACGACATCCACCTGCACGTACCGGCCGGCGCCGTGCCCAAGGACGGGCCCTCGGCCGGAATCACGATGGCGACTGCGATCGCTTCGCTGGTTCGCGATCAGCCGGTCTCGGAGGACGTCGGCATGACCGGGGAGATCACGCTGACCGGACAGGTGCTGCCGATCGGCGGCATCCGCGAGAAAACCCTTGCGGCGCAGCGCGCCGGGCTGAAGCGCATCATCATGCCCCGGGACAACGAACCGGACCTCGAAGAGCTGCCGAAGGAAACGAAGGAGCAGCTGGAGTTCATCCTCGTCGACACGATCGACCAGGTCTTCGACGCCGCATTCGACGGCAAAGGCGCGACACGCCCCAAGCCGTCACCGGTCGTCGACCGTCAGGCCGCCGCAAGCTTGAAGGACGTCAGCAAGCCGTCGCAGGCCTCAGTGTCGCCGCCGCGCTCGTAGCGACAGAGCAGCAGGTACTCGCTCTTCCCGCGCAGGACGAACGCGATCCGCTCGACGAGCTGTTTTCCTTCACTCGCGTAGGCGATGTCGTATCGCCGAGCCTTCTGGCCGGCGATCGTCACAGTCCTGGAGTCGCCGACCTCGCCCTTTTGCTGGCGCGCGACCGCTACAGCCGCCCGATCGAGCTCGGGAATCACCTTGGTCCAGAGCTCCGGCCGGAAGCGACGCAACAGTGGAAACAGCGTCACCGAGACCAGGAACGTCCCCTGCGCGGCCTGAACCTCGGCGCCCTTCCGGGCCACCGCCCAGTCAGCCGGCGCGACAAACGTAAAGCCGGTCCCGCGGACGACGTGCCCCTTTGGGGCTGCACCGCCCCCGCAGCCTGCGAGGACCAGTAGAGTGAGCCCGAGAACGGCTTGTTTGCGTCGATTGCGGGAGGGTACGCAGGAGCTGGCAAACCAGCGAAAGGACACAGTAAGCATGACCAAGACGAGAGACAAGGTAATGGACCGCGCAGGCGGCGCAAGGCCCTACATCGAGCGCGCGTTCAAGGATGAAGACCTGCGCGACAACGTGCGTAACGCCTACGAGTCGGCGCGCGTGGTCTACAACGAGCTGATCGGCGGCCGTGGAGCGATTCCCGTCGCCACCCGTGTCGCCACCGACAAGGACATCCAGGAGCACCTGCGGGATGCGCTCGACGAGCTCCGCCAGGCGGCGGATCGCGTCCAGGGCAAGAAGGACCACGGTGCGCGTAACACGGTGCTGCTGTTGACGGGCATTGCGCTCGGCGTGCTCTTCAACCCGTTCTCGGGCGCCCAGACACGAAAGTGGTTGTCCGACACGATCTTCGGGCCGAGCGACGAGTTCACCTACCAGGGGAACTCAGGGGCCGGGTCTTAGAGTTCTACCGTCCGCTCGACCTAGACGCGTAGTTAAGACGGCTATTTCTTCGGCTTCTTCTTCGAGCTGAAGTTGTCGCCCCTCACGACGAGGGGCCTCATCGCGCGCTGCAACGAGCCCGGAACGAGCCCGTCGGCGGTCGAGATGTCGGTCGAGGCAAGCAGGATCGCCCCGGGCTTCGGCGCGTTGCCGAGGGAGAGCAAAGGCGCCCACGCGTCGCCGCCCGCGAAGCTCACGTCCTGAAGATGCTTCCATGCGAGCAGGTACGACGTCGGGTTGACCGCGCCGTCGTAACCGAGCCCGAGCAGGCCGACGGGATGGATCTCGAAGTGCAGATGGAACGGCGTCCCCTGCGCGTCGCCGGTGTTGCCGACGAAACCGACGACGTCGCCCGCATTCACCTTGCTCCCGTTCACAGCGAGCGGGGAGAACGCGGAGAGGTGTGCGTAGTAGAAGAGATTTCCCTGACCGTCGCGGAGCCAGAGCCGGTTTCCTCCGACCTTGTTCCACCCCACCGAGAACAGCGTCCCGGACGCAACCGCCAGAAGCGGCGCACCGAGCGGAGCGAAGATGTCGTCGCCGTGGTGCCACCCGCTCGAGATGTCGCCCCGTAGCGCCCCAAACGTGTCCGTGAACGATGACGGGCCGTAGACGGGAAAGACGTAGCCGCCTGCGGTCAGCTTCGGCGTGACCCCCGGCGGTTGCCGAACGGGCGGGAAGCCCGGGACGGGCTCCGGCGCTTTCGAGCTCGGACCGGACCCGACCTTCGGCGCGAGCGGCTCCTGAACCGGCGGCTCGGGCGGAGCAGCCTGCGCCGCAACCTCCGCGTAGCCGACCAGCACCGTCGTCCCGGCCGACAGCCCTCCGTGGTCCGCGGTGAGCCTGATCTCGAGGGCAGTGACGCTGCCCCGATAACCGGTTGCCGGGGAACCACTTGCGCCCCCGGCGACGGTCGTGAGCGAACCCCAGTCCGCGAGCTGCACCGTGTTACCCGTCACGGGCTGGCCCAGCGCCGCGAGCTCCGTGACGGCCGATCCGGCGATGTCTCCTTTTGCCGCCCCCGCGCGGGCCTCTGCGTGGGCCTGTGCGACAACGGTCTTGGCCGTGATCTCGCCTCCGAACAAGCTCAGGTCGTCGACCTCTGCCGAGGCCGTCGCGGTCGCGGCTGGACCCGCGACTGCAGAGGCGCTCGCGTTCGCAGAGCCGCTCGTGACGAGCTTGTTGTAGTCGAAGCTGCCGCTGAAGACGACAGAGTCCTCCGGCGCGGTGACGGTCGGAGTCTCCGCCCCGGGCTGGTCCGGAACGACGACACGGATCGCATAGGCCCGCGCGGTCGCCCCCGAAGCCCGAGCCTGCTGCCAGCCGGCATCGGCGGCCGCAGCAGTGAGCAGCAACAGGGCGGCGACGAAGGCGACAGGCGCGCGCTTCACGAACACCCCATTATGCAGCCTTTTCGGCCGGCGGAGTCAGAGCCGTCCATGGCCGTAGGCAGGATCCTGCGGATGAGGCGCCGCGGCTCCGAGCCCGAAATCGTCGATGAAGGATTCTGGGGCGGCTCGCGGCGCCGGCTACCTCTGACGGGCTCATACCTCGTCGATTCGCTCGTGCTGGCCGTTGTCATCCTCGCGATTGCGACGGTGATCGGCCTCGCACTCCTGTGGCCGCACGGGAAGGTCGGCCGTTCCGGGCAGTTCGGCCCGATCCGGACAGTCGGAGCGGTCGCCGAGAGGGTCAAGAGCGTGCCCTGCGCGCTCTCGGCGTCCCACATCTGCCGGGTCGCAGAGATCAGGATCCTCGACGGACCGCAGAAGGGGCACCGGACGCTGCTCACGACGGTCGCTGCCGTGGGCTCGCTGGACGTTGGGCAGGGCGACCGGATCCGGGTCTACAAGAACACCGTCACGCCCGGATCGTCGCGGCCAAGCGACACGTACTCCTTCGCCGACTTCGACCGCAGGGGCGCCATGCTCTGGTTGGCGATCGGCTTCGTGGTGCTGCTGGTGGCGACCGGCCGCGTCCATGGTCTGCGCGCTCTGATCGGCTTACTCGCGAGCCTCGTGATCGTGATCAAGTTCGTCGTGCCCGCGATCCTGCACGGCTCGTCGCCGTTTGCGGTCGCAATCGTCGGCGCATTCGCGGTGATGCTCGTGATGATGCCGCTCTCCTATGGGCTCGGTGCAAAATCGCTCGCCGCCTGGCTCGGCACGGCGGTGAGCCTCCTGCTTGCCGCAGGGTTGGCGTACGCGTTTGCCCACATCGCGCACCTCAGCGGGGCCTCCACGGACGAGAGTGTCTACCTCGGCGCGTCCCAGTCGCGGCTCTCGCTACAGGGCCTGCTGGTCGCCGGGATGGTGATCGGTGCGCTCGGAGTTCTCGTCGACCTGACTGTCAGCCAGGCGTCGACGGTGATTGCACTGCGGCGCGTGAACCCGTCACTCGGATTCGGGGGCCTGTTCCGCGGCGCACTCGAGGTCGGACACGATCACATCGCGGCGACTGTCGCGACGCTCGTGTTCGCGTACGCGGGCGCTGCGCTGCCCGTGCTGCTGATCTTCAGCGTCGGCGGTACGTCGTTCGCCGATGCCGTCAACGGAGAAGCTGTCGCGGACGAGGTGATCGCCGCGCTCGTGGGCTCGATCGGGCTGATCGCATCGATGCCGATCACGACCGCGCTCGCGGCGCTACTCGCGCCCCGGATGTCGGACAAGCAACTGGCCGCCGCCGAGCACGCTCACGCGCACTGATCTCAACGTGGAACGCTCAGTCGCCGGCGAGTTGCTTCCGGGCGAACTCCCGGAAGCGGTCCCGTGCATCCTCGTCCGGACCGAGCGGCCCGTCGTCTGCGTACTTCGGGTCGGCGGCGATCTCTTCTGCGACGGCCCGCACCTCGCGGTGGAGGGCGTCGTGGTGCTTCGGGTCTCGCAGCAACGCCTCCACCCAGTTCTCGTCGGCATCCTCGGCGGCGAGCTCCTGCTCGAAGAGCAGCTCGCCCAGCAGAATTCCGACGCGGATGTAGGCGAAGGTGCGAAACGCGAGAACTCGATGCGGCGAGCCGACGAGACGCTCGATCTCGGGATCCTCGGCCTGTAGCCGCGCGACGATGTCGCCGACCGGCTCGTCGACCAGCGGAAGCCAGATCTCGTCGGGGCCCGCCATTCGCACAGGATAGGTCAGGATTCACGGTGGCGCGCGCGCCAGGCGATTTGCAACGCGACGAGCACGAGCAGCGCTGCGAAAAGGCGTCGCAGCGTGGTCGCGGGCAGCGCCTCGGCGAGTGCGACACCGCCCTGCGCGGTAACTGCCGCCGCCACTCCAAGCACTGCAGCCACACGCCAGCGGACGTTGCCGTAGCGCGACTGCCGCCAGGTGCCGACGAGCACGGTCGGCACGATGGCGAGCAGGGAGGTCCCGATCGCCTCGTGCTGATTGAGACCCAGCACGATCAGCGTGGGAACGAAGAGGAGGCCGCCTCCGACACCGAACATTCCGGCGAGCACACCCGCAGCGAGGCCGAGGACGACTGCGAGCACGTACGTCATTTCACGAACAGCCAGACGGCGACGGCGGCCATGAAGCCGGCGAAGAGCAGTTCGACCGTGCCTGAGCGCAGCCGCTGCTGAAGCGACGTGGCGAAGGCGACGGAGCCGGCGGCCGGCAACCCGACGAGTGCGGCGTAGCCGACGTTCACGTCCCCGTGAATCGCATACGCGATGACGCCCGAGACCGCGGTGATCCCGATCGCTGCAAGTGACGTTGCTGTGGCCGAGCGCGCCTCCCAGCCGACCAGGAGCAGCAACGGCACGATGACGATGCCCCCTCCGACCCCGAACAGCGCGCTGAAGAACCCCGCGACGAGGCCGATGAGGACGAGCCGCACGCGCGTATTCTTGCAGCGTGGATCTGCTTGATCGTTTTAGTGAGGATCCTCGGCAGGCCGCACTCTTTCTGGATGTCGACGGCGTGCTCGCGCCGATCGTTCCGCGACCGGAGGATGCCCGCGTGCCGGAGGAGACGCGCGCCGAGCTCCGTCGCCTGAACGAGCGCTACGCGCTCGTCGCCTGCATCTCCGGCCGGGCCGGTGCAGACGCGCAGCGAGTCGTAGGCATTCCCGAGCTCGTCTACGTCGGCAACCACGGGCTTGAGCTCGACGACGAGGCGGCCGAGTGGCGCGAACGGCTCCAACGGTTCCTCGCGGACGTCGGTTGGCCCGCGACAGAGAGCAAGGGATTGACCGCGGCGCTTCACTACCGCGGCTCAGAGGACGAGGCCGCTGCGCGTGCTGCGCTCGAAGAGGTGAAGGTGCGTGCGGAGCGCGCAGGCTTCGTTGCCCGCTTCGGACGAAAGGTGCTCGAGGTACTGCCGCCCCTCGACGTGCACAAGGGAACTGCGGTAAGGCACCTGCTTGCCGAACGGAACCTCAAACGCGCGCTCTACGCCGGTGACGACACGACCGACCTCGACGGCTTTCGGGCGCTCGACGGCCTCGAGGTGTCCGTCCGAATCGCGGTGGCAGCCGAGGAGGGCCCGCGCGAGCTCCGCGAGGCGGCCGAGATCGTCGTCGGTGACCCTCTCGAGTTCGTGTCTCTGCTGCGTCGGCTCTAGCCGCGCACTCGCAATCCGTCCTCAGGCGCGCTGCAAGACGTCCCAGGCTCGCCGCACATCGGCTTCGGTCGTTCGCTCGTTGCCGATCGCGAGTCGCAGAACGTAGCGGCCGCCGAGCTTCGTATGGGAGATGAACAACTCGCCCGTCTCGTTCACACGCGCAAGCAACTCTTCGTTCTCGTCGTCCGACCCCGACCTGCGGAAACAGACCACGGAGAAGGACCGCGGAGCGCATACCTCCCAGCCTGGCTCGGCGCGCACGAGGCCCTCGAACAGCTCCGCCAGCCTGATGGCTTCCCTGATCCGCGATTGCAGCCCCTCACGGCCGTAGCAGCGAAGGACTGCCCACAGCTTGAGCGAACGGAAGCGACGGCCGAGCGCGGGGCCGTAATCGGAGAGGTTCTCGGCTTCGTCACTCGTGCGGAGGTACTCAGGCACGAGGCTGAAGGCGGCGCGAAGCGCTTCGGGTCTACGCGTCCACAGCAGGGAGCAGTCCATCGGCGTGAACAGCCACTTGTGCGCGTTGACGACGAGCGAGTCCGCGCGCTCCACGCCTGCCTGCGACCAGCGGAGCTCAGGGCAGACCCAGGCGGAGCCCGCGTAGGCGGCGTCGACGTGGAGCCAGACACCCGCCGCCTCGCATGCATCTGCAAGCACTGGCACGGGATCGACAGCCGTCGTCGACGTCGTCCCGACGGTGGCGACGAGTGCCGCCGCATCGGTGAGATCCACCGCCGCCGGGTCGAGGCGGAACTCATCGTCCAGCTGCACCTTGCGCGTCTCGAGGCCGAGCAGGCGCGCGGCCCGCTCCACCGAGGAGTGCGCCTCCTCCGAGCACACGACGACGTGGCCGCCGTTCGCCTCACGCGCCGCGGCGAGCGCGGCGATCGTCGAGACGGACGCGGTGTCCTCGATGTGTCCGTGCCAGCCGGAGGGAAGGCCGAGGAGCTGTGCTGTCCAGTCGAGCGTGTGCGCCTCGAGCTCGGTCGACGCGGGCGAGGTCCGCCAGATGAATGCGACCGAGTTGAGCGTGGCAGCTAGGAGCTCCGCGAGGATGCCCGGCTCGGCCGAGCTGTTGGCGAAGTAGGCGAAGAAGCGCGGGCTCTGCCAGTGGGTGATGCCCGGGAGCAGGATCTCGTCGAGGTCGCGCAACACGGAGGCGAACGGCTCGCCTTGCTCCGGTGGCGCCGCGGGCAGTCGGCCGCGAATGTCGCCCGGCTCGACCTGAGCGAGCACGGGAAAGTCTCCGACGCGCTCGAGGTAACGCGCCGCCCATTCGAGTGCAGCGGCTCCGTCCTCGCGAAACGTCACTTTCGAAGCTTCTCGATCTGCGGCCAGGTACGCGTGTTCAGCACCTGATCCTTCGTCAACCACGCGCGCCTTGCCTGGGCCACGCCCATCTCCATGTGCTGGAGCGCGCTCAACTGGTGCGCGTCGGTGTTGACCGCGATCTTCACGCCGGCCTCGCCCGCCAGCCGCGCGTGCGCGTCCCGAAGGTCGAGCCGGTTCGGCTGCGCGTTGATCTCGAGGAACGTCCCCGTTTCCAGCGCCTTCGCGACGACGCGTTCCACGTCGACGCTCGCCGCCGGCCTGATGTTGATCTTGCGCGCCGTGAGATGACCGATGCAGTCGACGTGTGGGTTCTCCATCGCCGTGAGGACGCGTTCGGTCGGACTGCGGTCGAAGGCCGCATGCAGCGAGGCCATCACCCAGTCGCGCTCCGCGAGCACCTCGTCGGGCAACGACAAGGAGCCGTCGATGCGGATGTTGACCTCGATGCCCTTGAGAATCCTGAACGGCTTCAGCCGTTCGTTGAGCGCGTCGATCTCGAGATCCTGCTCCGCCAGCGTCCCGCGAGGATGGTCCGTGACCGCGTAGTACGCATAGCCCCGGGCGCGGGCCGCCAGTGCCATCTGCTCGAGCGAGTCACGTCCGTCGGAGTAGCTCGTGTGCGTGTGCAGATCGCCCTTGAGGTCACCGAGCTCGGCGAGCTGCGGCAGCTCGCCCTTGCGCGCGGCCTCGAGCTCGCCCGAGTTCTCGCGCAGCTCCGGCGGAATGAACTGGTAGCCGAGTCGCTCGTACACCTGCTCCTCTTCGGCGAACGTCAGCTCCTCGCCCGTCTCGACGACGGTGATCGAGTACTCGGAAACGGACAAACCGTCTTTCACCGCGCGCTCCCGCAGCGCGACGTTGTGGTCCTTCGACCCGGTGAAATGCTGCAGCAGGTTTCCGTACGACTCCGGCGGCACGACGCGCAGGTCGAAGCGCAGGCCCTCGTTCGACAACACCGTGGCCTTGGTCGGTCCTTTCGCCACGACTTCGATCACCCACTTCAGTTTGGTGAAGTAGTCGATCAGCGCCTCGGGATCCTTGGCCGTCGCGATGATGTCGAGGTCGCGGAACGTCTCCTTGCGCCGGCGCGCACTTCCGGCCTCGGACACCTTCACCGCCGCGGGGTGCTCCTGCAGCACCTCGACAACGGCGAGCAGAGCGCCGAGCCCGTCCCCCAGCAGCCGCCGGTCGGAGGGCTCCTGCTTCTTCTCGGCGAGCGCCTTGAGGATCCGTTCCTCGGTCTTCGCCCCCAGGCCCGCCAGCGTCCGCAGCTGCTCCTGCTCTGCTGCCCGCTTGAGCTCCTCGATCGTCGTGACTCCGAGCTCCTGCCAGATCCGAGCCGCCGTCTTCGGTCCGAGCCCGGGCAGGCGCATGAAGCTCACCACCTCCGGGGGAATGATCTTCTTCCGCTTCGTCAGCGCATGCATCTCGCCGTCCTCGACGACCTGGACGATCTTCTCCTCGATCGTCTTGCCGATTCCCTGCAGCTCCTTGGCGCGGCCGGCGAGCGCGAGCTCGGCCACCGAGCCGGCCGTCTCGCGGATCCGGGTGGCGGCGCGGCGATAGGCGAGGACGCGGAAGGAAGCCTCTCCTTCGATCTCGAGCAGGTCGGCGAGGAGCTCCAGTTGCTCGGCCACGTCCACATTGCGAGGCAGAGCTCCGGCCACACGTTGAATATACGTAGGTGCAGGTGCCCAAAGCCGTCGTCTGCCTCCCCACCTACAACGAGCGCGAGAACATCGAGCCGATGCTGCGCGCGCTCGGCGACAAGGGCGTCCGCGTTCTGGTGATCGATGACAACTCCCCCGACGGGACCGGCGAGCTCGCCGACCGGCTCGCCCAGGAGCTCGGCTACGTCGACGTCCTCCACCGCGAGCGCAAGGAGGGTCTCGGGCCTGCCTATCTGGCCGGCTTCCGACATGCGCTCGCCGGCGACGCGGAGCTCGTGCTGGAGATGGACTGCGACTTCTCGCACGATCCGGACTACGTCCCCCGCCTGATCACGGCTGTCGAAGAAGGGGCAGATCTCGCCCTCGGCTCGCGGTACGTCCCCAGCGGCGGCGTACGGAACTGGGGACTGCTGCGCCGCCTCATCTCTGCCGGCGGTTCCTCCTATGCGCGAATCATCCTGGGCGTGAAGGTCCGCGACCTGACAGGCGGGTTCAAGTGCTATCGGCGCGCGGTGCTCGAGGCGATCGATCTCGACGCGGTCGACTCGAAGGGCTACGCCTTCCAGATCGAGACGACTTACCGGGCACTGCGTGCCGGCTTCAAGGTCGTCGAGGTTCCGATCACGTTCGCCGACCGTGAGGTCGGAGGCTCGAAGATGTCGAAGGCGATCGTCGCGGAGGCGATCTGGAAGGTGCCCGGCCTTCGGCTCAAGGCCCTGCTCGGCCGTATCTAACGGCTACGCTGAAGCCATGTTCGAGGTCACCGACGACACGTTCGAGCAGGACGTCCTGGGGGCCGACACGCCGGTCGTGCTCGACTTCTGGGCGCCTTGGTGCGGACCGTGCAAAGCAGTCGAGCCTATCCTCGAGCAACTCGAGTCCGAGACCCGTGGGCAGGTCGAGTTCGCCAAGCTGAACATCGACGAGAACCCGCTGACGGCTGCGCGCTACGACGTGCTCTCGATCCCGACCGCGATCCTGTTCGACGGCGGCGAGGCCAAGGCGACGGTGATCGGCGCGCGGCCGCGCTCGCACTACGAGCGCGTCCTAGCGGAAGTGCTGCCAGCCGCCTAGCTCGTACGGCTCGCCGTTCAGCGTGACCGCAACGCCTGCGCCTTCCTCGCAGCGTCCGATCGCCGTGAAGCGGCCGGGCTCCGCGACCGCGGCGAGCAGCTCGTAGTCCTCGCCAAACCCGAGATCCTGCAGCTCTGCTCCACTCGCAAGTGGAACTCGCTCGAGCTCGACGCCGACGCGGCAGCTCGAGCGGGAGGCGATGTGGCCGGCGTCGACAGCGAGCCCGTCGGAGACGTCGAGCAGGGCGTGCGCGTCCGCCGCGAGCTCCCTGCCTTCGGCGAGCCTGAGCGGCGGCCGCACGTAGGACTGTCGGCGAAATGCAGCACCCGCGCCGCCAAGCGGGCCCGTGAGAACCAGTTGGTCTCCGGGCCGAGCGCCGGCGCGACCCGGAACGCGAACGGAGCGTCCAAGCGCCGTGACGCTGAGAATGACCTCTTCGGCCCTCGACAGATCCCCGCCCACCACAGGCACGCCGGTCTCCGCGATGCCCTCATAGAGCTCGAGAATGTCGTGGAGCTCCGTCTCGGCCGGCGCTGCGAGCGTGACGAGCAGGCCGTCCGGGTCGGCTCCGGATGCAGCAAGGTCGCTGAGGTTGACGGCCGCGGCGCGCCAACCCAGATCGCGCCACGAGATCCAGTCGAGGCGGAAGTGAACGCGCTCAACGAGTGCATCCTGCGTGACGACGAGCCCCTCGCCGAGCTGCGCCGCATCGTCTCCGATGCTCCGCGCGAGCCCGCGGCGTTCCAACTCGGCAAGCAGGCCGAGCTCGCCGAGCTCAGAGAGCCGCATCGATGGCCGCCCTCAGCCGTGCCGCATCGCCTGCAGCGCGAATGACCGCGATCCCGGCTGCGCCGGCGTGGATGCACTCGGCGGCGTTGCCCGCGTCAATGCCCCCGATCGCGACGACCGGAATCGTGATCGCTCGACAGATCTCCCGCAGGCCGTCGAGGCCGATCGCAGGATCGGCGTCCGCCTTGGACGGCGTGTCCCACACCGGACCGGCGCCGACGTAATCGGCCTGCCCGGCGACTGCACGCGCCTCCTCGAGGCTCGTCGCGGAGAGCCCGAGCAGCAGCCCGTGTTCCTTCGCGTGCGCCGCACCCTCGTCGGTGCGGCCGAGATGGACACCGTCGGCGCCCAGCATGAGCGCAGCTTCGACATCGTCGTTGACGACGAACTGGACGCCGTGACGCGCGCAGAGGCTTCGCGCGGCGCGGCCACGCTCGACGACATCGACTCGCGGAGCGTTCTTGAGACGCCATTGCACGACGGTCGCGCCGCCTTCGACCGCCAGCCGTGCGGTCTCCAGGTCGTCCACGAGGACGTGCAGCTTCACGAGATCTTCGCGCGCGCGTCCAGCGTCTCGGGCTCGAGCGCCGCGAGCGCGTCGTAGAGGCCGACATGAAAAGACCCTGGTCCCTGTGCGTCGCGAGCGGCGTCCTCCGCGGCTACGCCGAAGGCCGCCAGTGCTCCGGCTGCGGCCTCGAGCGGCCGGTCTGGCTCAACCGCGAGGAAACAGCCCGTGATCGCGCTCGACATGCACCCGGTTCCCGTGACCGCGGCCAGCAACTCGTGGCCGTTGGCGACGGCGAGGACGCGGTCTCCGTCGGAGACGTGGTCGATTGGGCCTGTCACCGAAGCGACGAGCCCCAGATTGCGGGCGGCCGCGCGCGCCAGATCCGCCGGCTCGCCGCCGGCGCCGACCGACTCGACTCCCCGGACCTCCGCCTGGACGCCGACCAGCGTCGCGACCTCGCCCTGGTTGCCACGGAGCACTGCGACCTTCACCTCATCGAGCAGCCGCCGCGCAGTCTCGGTGCGGAACCGCGTCGCTCCTGCGCCCACGGGGTCGAGCACGACCGGAATGCCGTGCTCGTTCGCCGACTTCCCCGCAAGAAGCATCGCGTCGATCCAGTGCGGCGAGAGCGTGCCGATGTTCAGCACGAGCGCACCGGCGAGCGCAACCATCTCTTCGACCTCCTCGCGTGCGTGTGCCATGACGGGCAAGGCACCGAGCGCGAGCGTCGCATTGGCCGTCTCGTTCATGACGACGTAGTTCGTGATTTGGTGGACGAGCGGCTTCCGTTCGCGCAGCTCGCGGAGCGCCTGGCCGGGAGAAGGAGTCATGCGGTCCCTTTCAGGTGGAGAACGTCGACCGGGCCCTCGCCGGCCCCGATCTCGGCGAGGCCGTGCCGAACGGCCTCCGACGCGACCCGCGCGGCCTCGCGAGCGGCCTGCTCGAGGGACCGTCCCCTGGCCAGGGCTGCTGCGAGCGTGGCCGAATGCGTGCAGCCGGCTCCGTGCGTAGCCGCCGTTTCGTAACGCTCGACGGGAATCTCGAGGTGGCGCTCGCCGTCGAAGAGATGATCCACGGCTTCCTCGCCGTGGCCGCCGGTCACGAGGACTGCTGGTGCGCCGAGCTCGTAGATGCGCTCCGCCAGCTCGCGGCGCGACCCGGCGCGGCCGGCAAGCACCTCGGCCTCGGGGAGGTTCGGCGTCACGACCGTGGCGAGCGGAAAGAGACGCGACACGAGCGTCTCGACGGCTTCGGACTGCAGCAGTGTCGCGCCGGAGCTCGCGAGCATGACCGGATCGACGACGAGTGGAAGGTTCCGCCCGCCGAGAAAGTCTGCGACGGCTTCGATGACGGCGCGGGAGAAGAGCATCCCGGTCTTCGCAGCGTCCAGCCCGATGTCGTCGTAGACCGCGGCGAGCTGCGCGCGGACGAAATCCACGGGCAGCTCGTGCACTGCCGTGACACCTTGTGTGTTCTGCGCCGTCAGCGCCACAATCGCGCTCGTCCCGTAGCAGCCTGCGGCCGCGAAGGCCTTCAGATCGGCCTGGATCCCGGCTCCGCCGCCGGAGTCCGAGCCAGCAATCGTCAACAAACGCGGAACCATCCAACTCCCTTCGCCGGTGCTAACCGGATCAGGTTCGACGGGTGTGATCTCAGCCCCGGCTGGGGCACCCCGGTCAGAGAAGGGTAACGTGCGCGTGACGATGAGCGACGTCCAGGAGCTTCGGCTTGTGCTAACCGTCTCGGAGTTCGACGCGGCGGTGGCGCTCTACCGTGACGCCCTCGGCCTCGCGGAGCTCGAGGATTGGAGCGAGGGCGACGCGAAGATCGTCGTTCTCGACGCAGGGCGCGCGACCCTCGAGCTCGTCAACGAGGAGCAGGCCGAGAGAATCGACCGGAGCGAGGTCGGTAGTCGGGTCTCCGGCCCGGTGCGCATCGCATTCAAGGTGGCGGACAGCGAGGCGACGGCCAAGCGGCTGGCGCGCGCCGGTGCAGAAACGGTTGCGGACGCGGTGACCACGCCCTGGAACGACCGAAACGTGCGCATACGCGGTCCGGAGGGTATGCAGCTGACGCTTTTTACGACTCTCGGGTAACCGCAACGCGCTTCAATGGGCGGATGGCCGTCGGTACCGCCACCTGGGACGATCTCCTCGAAGGGGAGCAGGTCGCGCACGTCGAGACCATGCCCGCGGTGGAGGCCCGCACTGCGCCGTTGCCCGACGAGCTCCATCCCGGCCTGCGCAAGGCATTGCCCTTCCGGACGCTCTACGTCCACCAGCGCGCGGCGTTCGACGTTGCTGCGCGGGGCGAACACCTGATCCTTGCGACAGGGACCGCGTCCGGGAAGTCGCTCGGCTTCAACCTTCCCGTCCTCGACACGATCGCGCACGAGCCGAAGAGCCGTGCGCTGTACCTCTACCCGACGAAGGCACTCGCGCAGGACCAAGCCCGCGCGCTGGCAGAGTTGCACGCGCCGAACGTCCGCGCTGCAATCTACGACGGCGACACGCCGGGCGAGCGACGCTGGCAGATTCGCAAATGGGCGAACGTCATTCTTACCAACCCCGACATGCTCCACGTCGGGGTGTTGCCGCATCACGACCGCTGGGCCGACGTCCTGCACAACCTGCGGTACATCATCGTCGACGAGGCGCACGTCTACCGCGGTGTCTTCGGCTCGCATGTCGGCAACGTCCTGCGGCGGCTACGGCGGCTCGCGCAGGTCTACGGCGCCGAACCGCAGTTCCTCATGGCCTCGGCGACGATCGCCAACCCCGGCGGGCTCGCTCGTGACCTTGCGGGCGTCGAGGCGGCCGTCATCGACGACGATGCGGCTCCGCGCGCCGAGCGGACGATCCTGCTCTGGAACCCGGATCTGCTCGACGCCGAGCTCGGTCTACGCGCAAGCGCCCTCGGTGACGCGTCGAGGCTGATGGCGGACCTTGTCTCCCGCGGGCTGCGCACGATCTGCTTCGCGAAGAGCCGAAAGGCCGCGGAATTGATCCACAAGTTCACCGTGGAACGAGTCGACGCCGAAGCCGCGAAGCGACTCGCTCCGTATCGCGCCGGCTACACGCCCGCCCAGCGGCGTGACATCGAGCGCCGGCTCGTGGAGGGGGAACTACTGGGCGTCGCCGCGACGGACGCGCTGGAGCTCGGCATCGACATCGGCCTGCTCGACTGTGCCATTTCGGTCGGCTTTCCGGGAACCGTCGCGTCGCTCCGCCAGCAGTGGGGACGTGCCGGGCGTCGCGGCCACGGCCTCGCCGTGCTCGTCGCGAGCGAGGACGCGCTCGACCAGTACTTCGTCCGCGAGCCGGAGACCCTGCTGCAGCGCCGTGTCGAAGCGGCGATCCTCGACCACGCGAACCCTCGCGTTCTCGACGGACACGTCAGGTCAGCTGCCTTCGAGGCGCCGCTGGACGACGACGACCGGGCCACGCTCGGGGACGAGGCGCTCGAGCGTGCCGCGCTGCTGCCGGAGCTGAAGCTCACCAAGAGCGGCTACGTGTGGGCCGGACGCGACTACCCGGCGGGGCAGTTCGGCCTGCGCAGCACGACGCCCGACACGTTCGCCGTCGTGGAAGCCCAGAGCGGGACCGTTCTCGGAATCGTGGAGCGAGAGCGCGCGTACTCGACCGTCCACGAAGGCGCCGTCTACCTCCACCTCGGCGAGAGCTACCTCGTGCGCGAGCTCGACCTCCAGGCGCGCACCGCGCTAGTGACGCCGTACAAGGGCGACTACTACACGCAGGCGAAGAAAGACACGAACACCGCGATCGAGGAGACGCTCCGTACGGAGCGGCGTTGCGGGCTCGACCTGCAGTTCGGTCGAATCTCCGTGACCGAGAGAGTGGTTGCGTACCAGAGGAAGTCCATCCGCGACCAGTCGACGCTCGAGACCGTCGAGCTCGACCTGCCGGAGACGAGCTTCGAGACGGAGGCGATCTGGTACGTGCCCGAACCCGAGCAGCTCGCCGGGCTGGAGAAGATGCCCAAGCTGCTGGGAACCCTTCACGCCGCGGAGCACTCGATGATTGCCTTGCTCCCGCTGTGGGCGATGTGCGACCGCTGGGACATCGGCGGGCTCTCGACGAACATCCACTTCCAGACGGACGCACCAACGGTGTTCATCTACGACGGACATTCCGGCGGCGTCGGCATCACCGAACGCGGCTTCAACGCGTTCGAAGGTTGGGTCGAGGACACGGCGCGCATGCTCGAGGGCTGCCCCTGCTCGGACGGCTGCCCCTCGTGCGTTCAGAGCCCCAAGTGCGGCAATCTGAACGAGATGCTCGACAAGGACGGCGCGCTGACCCTGCTGCGCAGGATGGTCGGGGCATCGACGGCTGCTAAACGCAGCTAACTAGCCCCAAGTCCCCCATTCGAGCGTCTAAGTGGCGATGGTCACAGCCGATCTGGCTCCCATGCGGCCAATCCCTCGCGATCGCGTGGTCCAGGATCTCGCACTCCTCGGGGCTGGAGCGATCGTCCCTGGAGCAGCGCTTACCTTCTTCGGGCACCACTCGCACGACCTCGGAACGAACGTGCACTTCATCGGCGTCGGCGTCAGCGCCGTGATGGCCTCTGTCGCCGCCCTCGCGCTCACGGTGGTCGGCGTCCGACGACAGGATGGGCGAGTCGTGCTGGTTGGATCGGCTTTCACCGTCATGGCCGCACTCCTCGCCATCCACGGGCTGGCCACGCCCGGCGTTGTGATCGGCGCCAACGGCGTGATCGCTCTGACCGGAGCCGCGACGTTGCCCGTCGGCGGCGCGGTCCTCGCGCTCTCCGCGCTACCGGGCTTGCGTCGACCGCAAGGCATTCGCTCGCTTCTCGTTCTCCAGGTCGTGGCCCTCGTCGGCGTCATCGGGCTCGGCGCCGTCGGCATGGCCGTGCCAAGCCTGGTTCCCGCAGTCCCCGAGCCCGCAAGTCCTTCAGCCGTCGCCGCTCTCATCGTGGGAGCGTTCTTCTACTCCCTGCTCATCCTCCGGGCACTGAAGACCTACCTACTCACGCAGCGGATCACCGACCTGGCGGTCGTGGTTGGCGTTGCCTGGCTTACGGCAGCGCTGCCTCCTGCGCTCCTCCTGAACTACACGGACCTCGGCTGGTGGCTCGGCCACGGCTTCGAGCTTGCCGGGATCGTGATCGTCGGAACAGCTGTCGCGATCGACCTCAGTCAGGCTGTCCAGTCACGACCGCTCGTGGGCGACCTTCGGGCCGCGGAGCTCGTTGCGAAGGAGGAAGCGTTCCTCGGCGCGCGCGTGCACGCGTTGATGCAGCGTCTCGCGGAGAAGGACGAATCGACGGAAGAGCACACGCGACGTGTCGCCATGCGCGCGGTCCAGGTCGGCGAGGAGCTCGGGCTCCCACCGGGGCGATTGCGCGCGCTTGCGCTCGGCGGACTTCTACACGACATCGGGAAGCTCTCGGTGCCAACCCGCATCCTGCAAAAGCCGGCTGGGCTGGAGGAAGACGAGTTCGCTGTCATCAAGCGGCATCCGGAGTCGGGCATCAAGCTCTTGCGAGAACTAGGAGGTTTCAACTCTTCAGCGCAGGAGCTCGTCCACAGCCATCACGAGCGCCTCGACGGCAAGGGCTACCCCCGAGGTCTGAACGCAAGCTCGATCGGCCTCGATACCCGCATCCTCACCGTCTGCGACGTCTACGACGCGCTCGTTTCATCTCGGGTCTATCGAGACGCCTGGAGCCACGAGGGTGCGCTCGCCCTGCTCCGAGACGAAAGCGGCTCGGCCTTCGACGAACGCTGCGTTGCTGCGCTCGAGCGCGTTCTCGGGCGGGAACAGATGCAGCCGGTCGCCCCGGCGTTCCAGATCGCAGCCGCGGTCGTCTAGCCGCCGAGGGCCTTCAGCGCGTCCGTCAACCGCTGCCTCGTCGTGAGCACGCCGGCGTAGAGGTCACCGAGCTTGCGAACTCGTTCGAGCACAACCGGCATCGTGAACGAGAGTGGGTCGACATCCTCGTTCACCTCCGACCAGCGCAGAGGCGTCGACACGGGCGCGCCGGGCCGTGGCCGCACTGAATACGCCGACGCGATCGTCTTGCCTTCGCCGTTCTGATTCGCGTCGATGAGCACGCCGCGCCGCTTCGCCTTCGTCCACTCCGTCGTTGCCAGGCCACGATGCGTACGTGCGATTGCCCCGGCGACGATCTCTGCGAACTGGCGCGTGTCCGCGTACGTGTAGCGCCGCTCGACCGGCACGAGGATGTGGATTCCCTCCGCGCTCGAAGTCTTCGGAAAGCCGACGAGGCCGAAGGCGTCGAGCGCCTCCTTGACGAGCAGCGCGACTTGAACGGTCTCCTTGAAGCCGGCGTCAGGGGACGGATCGAGGTCGAAGAGCACCCAGTCCGGACGCTCGGGCCTGTCGACGCGCGAGTACCAGGTGTTCATGTCGATGCAGCCCATGTTCACCATCCAGAGCAGCGCGAGCTCGTCGTTCACGAGCGGGAAGTTGACCCACTTCTTCGTCCTCGGCGACTCCCGCGTCGACACCTGGGTGCGAAACCTCGGAATCCACTCCGGCATGTGAGAGGGCGCGTCCTTCTGGAAAAACTTCTTGCCCTCGATCCCGTCGGGCCACCGGACCATCGTGAACGGGCGCTCCTTCAGGTGCGGCAAGAGCACCGGAGCGACGGCGCGGTAGTACTCGAGCAGGTCGCCTTTGGTGATGCGTTCGACTGAGAAGAAGACCTTGTCGAGATTCGAGAGCTTCAGCTCGCGTGACCCCTTCCTGACGACGCCGGTGATCGGCTCCTCGCGTCGCACATCCTCCGCAGGCTTGTCCTCGCGCAGGCCCTGGTACGACGGAGCGCGGAGTCGCCCGTCGTGCGTCCACTCCGCGAACTCGACCTCGGCGACGAGTTTCGGCTCCACCCAGATCACGTCGCTCTTCCGCACCTTGGGCATCTTCGGGACCTCGCGGAACGGCGGGGTGTCCCGCCGCAGCGGCCTCAGCTTGTCGAGCAGCTTCTCGATCTCCTTGCTGTTGAAGCCGGTGCCCACGTTGCCGGCGTATACGAGCTCGCCTCCGACGTAGTAGCCGAGGACGAGCGCACCGAAGCTCGAGGCCCGCCTGCCCGTGCCCTTCGTGTAACCGGCGACGACGAACTCCTGCTCGGAGTGCGTCTTGATCTTCAGCCAGTCGCGCGTGCGCTTGCCCGGCAGGTAGCGGGAGTCGAGCCGCTTGGCCATGATTCCCTCGAGCTGCCGCTGCTTCGCGGCCTCGAGCAATGCCTGCCCGTCTTCGAAGGTCTCCGAGAGCCGAACGGTCTTGTTGCGCCGGTCGAGGAGCCCTTCGAGCAGCTTGCGCCGTTCGACGAGCGGCAGGTCGATCACCGGCTCGCCCTCGATCTCGAGCACGTCGAAGACGTAGTAGACGATGGGCGTTCCCGCCTTGCCCTGCTGCATCGCGGAGAAGCTCGAGCGGCCGGACTCGTCCAGTGCGCAGACTTCGCCGTCGAGGACGCAGTCCGGCGTCTTCACGGCCTTCGTGGTCTCCTTCGCAACGTTCTGGAAGCGCGACGTCAGGTCGTTCCCGTTGCGGCTCGTGAGCGTTACGTCGCTGCCGGCGACCGTCGCAATCGCTCGGTAGCCATCCCACTTGACCTCGAACGCCCACTCCGAACCACGCGGGACCTCGTCCGCGAGGGTCGCGAGCATCGGCCCGTACGTGCGGCCGCTGCGGCGGGGAGCAGTTGCGGTCTCGTCGCGCTTGCGAACGATGAGCCAGTTCTTCTCCTCACCGCTGAGGTGGGCCGGCACGAGCGCCCACGTCCCCTGGAGCTTTGTCCCGTGCAGACGTACGGTCAGGCCGCCGTTCTTCTTCTCCTCGAGCAGCTCGTAGCTGCCGCTATCCCAGATCTCGACCGTGCCTGCGCCGTACTGACCCTTCGGGATCTCCCCCTCGAACGTCGCGTACTCGAGCGGATGGTCCTCCACGTGCACGGCAAGGTGCTGCTCGCCCGGCTCGAGCGGCACGCCCTTCGGCACTGCCCAGCTGAGCAGCGTCCCGTCCTTCTCGAGCCGGAAGTCATAGTGGAGACTCCGCGCGTCGTGGCGCTGAACGACGAAGATCGGCTCCTTCGTCTTGCCCTTCCTCGAGCCGAAGGGCTCCGGGGTCTCCTTCGGATCCCGCTTGCGCTTGTACTCGGAGAGTTTCTGCGTGGCCACCTACGAAGCTTTGCGCTTCGAGGGTGCCTTGCGCTGCTTCTTCGTCCGCTCGACCGATTCCCGCAGCGCCGCCATCAGGTCGACGACCTCTCCGTCCTGCTCGTTAGCCGGCTCAGGGAGCGGCTGGCCCTCGGCCTTCGCCTGGATCAGGTCGAGCAACTCCTTGCGATACGTGTCGTCGTACTTCTCCGGCTTGAACGGCTCGCTGAGGTTCTCGACGAGCGACTTCGCCATCTCCACCTCGGCGTTCTGTAGCCTGGCTGTCCCGAGGTCGCCGTCGAGCGCCTGAGGGCTTCGCACCTCGTCGGCGTAGTACATCGTCTCGAGGAGGAGCAGTCCCTCGTACGGGCGTAACGCGGCGAGATGCTGCTTGTTGCGGATCACCACCTTGGCGATCCCGACCTTACCGGTCTCCTCGAGCGCCTGAACGAGCAGGCGATAGGGCTTCTCCGCCCCCTCCGCCGGCAAGAGGTAGTACGCCTTGCGGAAGTAGACGGGGTCGATCTCGTCGAGATCCACGAAATCCATGATGTCGATGGAATGCGTGAGCTCGATGTCGAGACGGTCGAGGTCCTCGTCATCGAGCGGCACGTAACGCCCCTTCTCGATCTCGAAGCCGCGGACGATGTCGTCGGCGTCTATCCGCTCGCGGTCGTCACGCCGGACCTTCTCGTAGGCGATCGGCGTCAGGTCCTTCTTGTCGAGGAAGTGAAAACGAAGCTCCTTCGATTCCGTCGCCGGGAACATCCGCACGGGAACGCTGACGAGACCGAACGAGATCGTGCCGCTCCAGATCGGCCGCATAGCGAGCGGTTACCCGAATGGTCTCGTGTTTCAACCCGGGGCGGCCTGGCAAGGTATTGCTTCAAAGGCGTGTTCTTGCTCTTCGAAAGGCTTCTCCACCCAGCGGGGGGTCGACTCTTCGGGCCGGTTTTCCGGCCCGAAGTCGTTCTCGAGTCGGGGGATAAGGCTGTGGATGTTGTGGAGAGGCGACACCTGACCATGCCGCGAAACTACCGAAACCTCAGCGAGGCTTACGTCTTTCCACAAGATGAACCTGTTGACTCAAGCGTAAACGCCCAGCGAGCGGAATTTGGCTCGGCGCCTGCGCTTCAGGTCGTCCGGAGCAACGGATTCCAGGTCCTCGAGCGCTTCTTGCAGACTTTCCCCCAGGAGGCGAGCGGCTTCGTCGTGATTCACGTGGGCGCCGCCCTCGGGCTCGGGGACGATCCCGTCGATGACGCCGAGCTCGAGGCAATGGACGGCGTCCGGCTTGAACGCCGCAGCCGCCTTCTTCGCTTCGCCGGCGTCCCGCCAGAGGATGGCCGCGCAACCTTCGGGAGAGATGACGGTGTAGATCGCGTTCTCCTGCATCAGCACGCGGTCGGCGAGCGCAGTCGCAATCGCACCGCCGGACCCGCCTTCGCCGATCACGCAGGTCACGATCGGAACTCCCAGTCGGGCCATCAGCGCCTGTGACCGCGCGATCATTCCACCCTGCCCGTGCTGCTCGGCCGCAACGCCCGGATATGCGCCCGGGATGTCGACGAGACTGAGCAACGGAAACCGGTGCAGCTCCGCGAGCTCCATCAGGCGCATCGCCTTGCGATAGCCCTCCGGGTAAGCCATGCCGAAGTTGCGGTCGGTTCGCTCCTTGATGTCGCGGCCCTTCTGGTTGCCGACGAGCGCAACGGTACGGCCCCCGAATCGGCCGAGCCCGATGACCAGCGCGTGATCGTCCGCACGGCCGCGGTCGCCGTGCAGCTCGACCCAATCGTCGAAGAGCCTCTTGACGTAGTCGAGCGTGTAGGGGCGGTCTTGATGCCGCGCGAGCTCGACGGAGCGCCAGATCTCCTCGTCGGTCGGTCCAGCCTGGATGCGCTCGAGCTGGCGCTGCAGCTTCTCGAGCTCGCCCGAGAGACGCGTGCCGCCGAGCAGGCTGAGATTGCGCAGGCGCGTGAGCCGATCGCGCAGTCTCAGTTCGGCGTCAGTCGCCATTCGAGGAGAAGAGCCGCAGGAGCCGCGCGACGTACGCCTTCAACTCCGGCCGCGGAACGATCGCGTCGATGTGGCCGAAGCGGAGGTTCTGTTCGGCGAGCCCGAAGTCCTCGGGCAGCTTTTCGCGCGTGGTCTGCTGCACGACGCGGGGACCCGTGAAGGCGAGCAGGGCACCCGGCTCGGCAACGATCACGTCGCCGAGACTGGCGAAGCTGGCAAGGACGCCGGCCGTGGTGGGATGGGTCATCACGCTGATCAGCGGCTGGCCGGAGTCGTGCAGATCCTCGACTGAGCACACCGTCTTCGGAAGCTGCATCAGCGACAGGATCCCTTCTTGCATGCGGGCGCCACCCGACGCCGTGACCGAGACGAGCGGCACGCCTCGCTGCGCGGCTCCGTCACATGCACGCGAAAACTTCTCGCCGACGACGCTGCCCATCGAGCCACCCATGAAGGCGAAGTCCATGACCGCGAGCTCGCACGCATTCCCATCGACCGCCCCCTGGCCGATCACCATTGCTTCTCCGAGGCCCGTCTTCATCTCCGCCTCGGCAAGGCGCTCGGTGTACGGCCGCAGGTCGAAGAAATCGAGCGGGTCCTCCGAGCGAAGGTCAGCGGCTTCCTCCACGAAGCTGCCTTCGTCCGCCAGCGACGCAATGCGGGCGCGGGCGCGCATGGTGAAGTGGTGCCCGCAATGAGGACACACCCAGAGCGCCGCCTCGAGCTCGTCGTCCCGGTAGTGCGAGGAGCACTGCGGGCACGTGTTCGGGTGCTGCTTCCCCGGCGGCTCTGGGACGTTCCGATGCTCGATGGAGACGTCGATCCGGGAGGACATGGAACTGACGAGTTTAGACTGACCCGGCCCGGCGCCAGTTACAGCCCTAGAGCCCGGGTCAGCCTGGAGAGCGGCAGCACATTGCCCGGCTCGAAGCTGGCGGCCGTCAAACCGGCTCCGAGGACCTGTGTGCTCCTGGCGATCTCGCCGAGGATTCGCTCAGCCTCGTCGAGCCTGAGGCCGTCCGGCTCGGACATGAAGACGGCCAGTTCGTCTGGATCCAGGACGTCCGCGTCAAAGGCGACGTAGGTGCACGCGGTCTCCTCGAGTGCGCCGGCGATGCCTTCCTCGCCCACCTGGATGCCCTGCGAGCGAATGAACTCCTCCTCGGGCGGATCGAGGTTTCGCGCGCCGACGAGCGCCACGTCCCCCGCTCGGATCGCGCCGGAGTCGATCAGCTTTCTCAACGGCGTTGCCCAGAGGTTCCCGCTCGGAGAGGTCTCGAGGGTGTTGAGAGAGCCGTGCGCATCGAACCAGATCACCGAAAGCCGGTCCTGGCGGGCGGCCAGACCTTCGACGGCGCCGATGTGCGCACAGCAACAGCCGCCGAGGACGAGCGGTCGTTCCGGAAGATCCGCCGCGAGCGCGAGCGTCTGCTCTTCGAGCGTTTCGGCCTCCACCACGGCGGTTTCCGGGTAGGGCAGGTCGAGCCACGCGCCCTCCGCCATCGCCTCCCCGCCCTCGCCCCAGGCCTGCGGCACTCGAACCATTCCCGCTTGGTAGACACGTCCACACGAGTGACACTCGTACTCAGGCCCGAGCGCGACCGCCGTGAACGTCTTGCAGTCGGGGCACTTCGCGCGCAGGCGACTCATCTGAGCTCCTTCGTGAACGCAACGGCCTCGTACGTGATGTGCATTCCTGCGCGCTCGTAGAGACGCGTTGCCCCGGTGGGGTTCTGCGCATCGACTCCGAGCCCCACTCGAGGCTGGCCCCGCCGATAGAACTCGGCAAACGCGTGCCGCAGCAGCGCGAGACCGAGACCGCGCCTACGCCACCGCGGACGTACGCCGAGCGCACCGACCCAAGCCGCGCCACCGCGCTCAGGGTCGCCCCGTAGCACGGCGGCAATTTCGTCGCCCTCCCGGACGACGAACCACATGGTGGGATCGAAGTCGGGGACGTTGATGCGCCTCTCGGCCCACACCTCGAACAACTGAGGAACGAAGTTCCATTCCTCTGCGAACGCCTCGTTCAACGCAGCGTGAAATGCGCGCTCGTCGCCTGGCTCGAATGTGGTCACCTGAAAGCCTTCCGGCCACTCCGGCTCGGCCGGCTCGGCCTGGTGCTCGACGAGCATCCGGTAGAAGCGGCGTACTTCGCGATACCCGGAGCGCTCGAAGAGCGCGCGAGCGTCAGCGTCGGGCGCAAGACACCACGTGAGCGCGGCGGAATAACCGAGCTCGCGCACGCGCTCTTCTCCCCGGCGGAGTAGCCAGCTACCCAGTCCGAGGCCGGTCTTGGCCGGGTGGACGAAGCCGTCGGTCTCCGCGCTCTCGCCATGAGAGATGACGACGCCGTACGCGGCGAGCGAGTCGTCCTCGACGACCCACGAGTTCGCGGCCAGGTCGGTCAGACGCCACCAGTCCACCAGCTCGACCGCCGTCGAGTCGGACCAGCCCTGGACGGCGGTGTCGACCGCGATCACGAGCTCGTTGATCCCCGGCGCGTCTTGGACCGTCGCCGGCCGGACGCGAAAGCCTTCAGGCGGCGACAAGCTCATCGAGAGCCTCGGGGAGGTTGGAAAGATCGTCGAGCTCGCGCGTCGGCGGCGGTGCGTGCCGTTCGCCGTAGCGGTTGATCCAGATCGAGCGCAGCCCGAGCTCGTTCGCCGGCGCGATGTCGTGGAAGTAACTCTGGGCGACGTGCACGTGCGTTTCACGCGGTGCGCCGGTCTCCGCGAAGAAGCGCGACCAATGCGCGTGGTCGGGCTTGTAGGAACCGATCTCCGACGCGACGATCGCGAGCTCGAACGGGACTCCGATTCGCTCCAGCGACGCCTCGATGAAGTCGCGATCAGTGTTGGAGAGGATCGCGAGCTTCCAGCCGCGGGCGCGCGCACTCTCGAGAGCCGGCCCCACCTCCGGGAACGGCTCCCACGAGGGAAGCGCCTCCGCTAGCCCGGATACCTCAGACTCGGGAGCGCCAAGCGCGCGCATCGCGTCCGTCATGACCTCTCGGTAGCTGCGCTCACCCCCGGCCTGAAGCGACGGCTCGATCTCGTGGTAGCGGTCGAGCCGCACATCTGCCTGGTCCTCGCCGAACACACGCGCCAACTCACGGCGGATGCCGCCGTTCCAGTCGATCAGGGTTCCGTAACAGTCGAACGTCGCCCAGCGGTCTCGCGCCAAGTCGGCGCCTAGGCTTCGAAGCGCTTGAAGACGACGGAGGCATTGTGGCCGCCGAAGCCGAACGAGTTCGACACCGTGACGCGCACGTCTGCGTCGCGCGACTCGTTCGGGATGTAGTCGAGGTCACACTCCGGATCCTCAACCTCCTGGTTGATCGTCGGCGGAAGCTTTCCGTCACGGATCGCCAGAGTCGAGAAGATCGCCTCCACGGCGCCCGCCGCACCGAGACAGTGGCCGGTCGCGCCTTTCGTGGACGAGATCGGTGTTCTCCGCGCGTTCTCCTCGCCGAGCGCCAGCTTGATCACGCGCGTCTCCGCCGCGTCGCCCAGCGGCGTGGACGTCCCGTGTGCGTTGATGTAGTCGACCTCCGCTGCGTCGATGCCGGCATCTGCGAGAGCGTTCTTCATCGCGCGCGCCGGGTTCTCGCCGGTCGGGTCCGGCTCCGTCACGTGCTTGGCATCCGACGAGAGCCCGTAGCCCGCGACCTCCGCATAGATCTTGGCGCCGCGGGCCTGCGCGCGTTCCAGTTCCTCGAGGACGACAACCGCGCCCGCCTCACCCATGACGAACCCGTCGCGGCCGGCGTCGAACGGCCTGCTCGCGCGAGCCGGGTCGTCGTTACGGCGGGAGAGGGCACGCATCGCACCGAAGCCGGCGATGCCGACCTTGTTGATAGCAGACTCTGTGCCCCCGCAGAACATGACCTCGGCTCGCCCGAGCCTGATGTCGTCCAGGCCCTGCCCGATCGCCATGTTGGACGCGGCGCAGGCCGTGCACTCCGACGAGAGTGGACCGCGCGTCCCGAGCTCCATCGAGACCCAGCCCGCACCCATGTTCGGGATGATGCAGGGGATCGCGAACGGATTGACGCGGTCCGGGCCGCGCTCCTTCAATGTGTCGTAGCAGTCCTGGAAGGACCTGAGCCCACCGATCCCGGTCGCGATGGATGCGCCGATCCGATCGCCGTCTGCCTTGACGTCGACACCCGAGTCCGCCTCGGCCTGGCGCGCCGCGGCGAGGATCAGCTGCGCAAAGCGGTCCATGCGCCGCGCCTGCTTCCGTTCGATCCAGTTCGCGGGGTCGAAATCTTTCACCTCGCAGGCGAAGTGGACGTGGTAATCAGTCGAGTCGAACTGGGTGATCGGCCCCGCACCCGATTCGCCGGCGAGCAAACGCTGCCACGACGTTTCCGCGTCGTTGCCGAGCGGCGTCACCGCACCCATGCCGGTGATGACGACTCGTCTCTGTCCATTAACCGCCATTTACATCCCCATTCCGCCGTCGACGAGCAGGACTTCGCCCGTGATGAACGAGGCCTCCTCGGAGCAGAGGAACCGTACCGCCCCGGCAACGTCCTCCGGCTTGCCGAAGCGGCCGAGCGGCGTGTTGGCGAGCATCAGCACCCTCATCTCCTCGGCGATCACCTGCGTCAGCCGAGTGTCGATGTAGCCCGGTGCGACCACGTTGGCCCGCACTCCACGGCTGCCTAGCTCGCGCGCGAGCGCCTTCGTGAAGCCGATAATTCCGGCCTTCGAGGCCGAGTAGTTCGTCTGGCCGGGATTCCCGTGCAGGCCGACGATGCTGGAGATGTTCACGATCGACCCGGAGCGGCGCTTCATCATCCCGCGCGCCGCCGCGCGGCAGGTGTGGAAGACCCCGCTGAGGTTCGTCTCGATGACGACGCGCCAGTCCTCGTCCGACATGCGTGCGATCAGCCCGTCGCGGGTCACACCGGCGTTGTTGACCAGAAGGTCCAAGTCGTCGACGGCGCCGATCAGGGCCTTGGCCTGTTCGGGGTTGGCGACGTCGGCCTCGACCGCGCGGCCTCCCGCTTCCCGTGCCACCTCTTCGGCCTCGTCCTTGCCCGAGCGGTAGCTGACCGTGACGTCCGCACCGGCACGCGCGAGCTCGAGCGCGATCGCGCGCCCGATACCCCGCGAACCGCCCGTGACGAGGGCGGTCTTGCCCTTCAGCGACGCAAAGGTTTCAGGCAGAGAGGAGTGTCTCCTCGAGCCTATCGACCTCTTCCGGCGTCGAGACCGAGATCGTCTTCACGCTGCGGTCGATCCGCTTGATCAGCCCCGAGAGCACGTTGCCCGGCCCAACCTCGACAAAGGTCTGCACGCCCTCCCTGATCAGGGCCTGCCCCGCGTGCGTGAAGCGCACGGGAGCCGTGAGTTGCTCCACGAGCAGCGGGGCCATCCTCTTCGCCGACTCGATGCGCGCGGTGACTGTGGACATGAAGGGCGAGGTCGGTTCGACGAACTTCGCCATTTCGAGCGCCGGGCGAAGACGATCTGCCGCGCGGGCGACCAATGGGCTGTGGAACGCGCCCGAGACGCGCAGCTTGACGGCACGGCGTGCGCCCGCCTCTTCGGCAGCCGCGCAGGCCTCGTCGACGGCCGGATTCTCGCCGGAGACGACGATCTGTCCGGGGCAGTTGTAGTTGGCAGGCCACACGTTGAGGATGCGCCGGCAGATGCGTTCCACGACCTCGTCGTCGAGACCAAGGATCGCCGCCATGGAGCCCGGGTTGTTGCGAGCGGTCTCCGCCATCGCGAGCCCGCGTTCGCGCACGAGCGCAATGGCCTCTTCGACCTTGAGCGCGCCGGCCGCCGCCAGTGCGGCGAATTCACCGACGGAATGGCCCACGACGAAGTCCGGCTTGATGCCGCGCGCCCGCACGGCCGCGCACACAGCGAGGCTCGTCGCAACGAGAGCCGGCTGCTGGATCTCCGTCTCGACGAGCTTCTCTTCCGGCCCCTCGAAGCAGAGATGTTTCAGGTCGAGCCCGGAGGCGGCGCTGCTCCGCTCGAAGACGTCGAGCGCCTCGGGAACGGCCGCCGCGATCTCGCGGCCCATCCCGACCTCGATCGATCCCTGTCCGGGAAAGCAGAATGCGACGAGACCCGACTTCATCGGGTCCACTCCATCAGGGCCGAGCCCCAAGTGAGCCCTGCTCCCATGCCGGTCATCAACACGAGGTCTCCTTCCTTCAGCCGACCATCCGCCTGCGCCTCCGCCAGTGCCAGCGGGATCGAGCCGGAAGACGTATTGCCGTAGCGATCAACGTTAACGATCATGCGCTCCCGGGGGATACCGAGCTTCTGGACTGCGTGATCCAGGATCCGCACGTTTGCCTGGTGCGGAATGTAGACGTCGACGTCCTCGACCGACACTCCGCAACGCTCCAGGACCGCTTCGGCGGAAGAGACGAGCACCCGAGTTGCAAACTTGAAGACTTCGCGGCCATTCATGTGGACATACCCGTTTCCGGTCGCTTCATCCATGCTGCGCGAGCCGCTGCCGGGCAGAGAGAGGTGGATCCCACCGCCGCCGTCCGCTCCCAGCTCGAAGCCGAGGAAGCCCGGCTTCTCGACCTTCTCGAGCACCACAGCGCCGGCGCCGTCGCCGAAGAGCACGAGCGTCGACCTGTCGGTCCAATCGAGGATCTTCGAGAGGACGTCGCCGCCGACGACCAGCGCACGCTCGGCCAGCCCCGCGGCGAGCATCCCGTAGGCCTGTGCGAGCGCGTACATGAAGCCCGTGCAGCCCGCGAGCAGGTCGTAGGCCGCGGCGTCACGCGCGCCGAGTGTGTCCGCGAGGAGCGCACTCGACGTCGGGAACATCATGTCGGGAGTCACGGTGGCGCAGAGCAGGAGGTCGATGTCCTTCCCCTCGACCCCGGCCTGCGCCAGAGCTGCCCGGGCAGCCGGAAGCGCAAGATCGGTCAGTGCCTGCTCCGGCGCGGCGATCCGCCGCTCGCGAATGCCGGTCCGCTCCATGATCCACTCGTCCGAGGTGTCGACGAGCGTCGAGAGCTCGGCGTTCGTCAGCACCCGGTCGGGCACGTAGGCCCCGAGCCCGGTGATCGAGATCGGCGGCCCTTCGGCCTTGCCAATCATCGTTCCACCGCAAAGGTCAGAGTCGCGCGGCAGGCAAGCTCGCCGTCCACCCGCGCCTCCGCCTTACCACGCCCGATCGGACCGCGGACACGTTCGAGATCACAGCGGAGCTCGAGCACGTCACCCGGTTCGACGATCCGCTTGAAGCGGCAGTCGTCGATCCCTGCGAAGAGCGCCAGCCTGCCTCGGTTCTCCTCTTCGCTGAGAACGGCGACCGCACCCGTTTGCGCGAGCGCTTCCACGATCAGCACGCCGGGCATCACCGGCCGGTCCGGGAAGTGACCGCTGAGATACCACTCGTCCTCACGCACCGTTTTTCTGGCGACCGCTCCCTCGCCGGGCCGAAGCTCGAGCACCTCGTCGATGAGGAGGAAGGGCTCACGGTGCGGCAAGATCTGCTCGATCGCTTCGCGGCCGAACGGCGTGGAGACGGTCACTGACCGCCCTCTGGCCGGCGAGCGGCGGTCACGCCACGTCCGAAAGCTTGTCGCGCAACCGGCTGCGGCCGCGGTGCGCGTAGCACTTCGCCGTTCCAACCGGCATGTCGGCGACGGCCGAGATCTCCTCGAACGAAAATCCGAGCGCGTCCTTCAGAACGACGACGCGGGCCTGCTCCGGCGCGATCTCCGCAAGGCAGCGGTTCAGCTCGCCGCGCAGCTCGGCCCGGTCGGCTTCCCAGGCCGGATCCGCGTCGGTCGCGGCCCGCCGGTCCTCGAGCAGCGGCTCGCAGGCTCGAGCCCGTTGCCGGTTCGCCACGTCTCGGCACGCGTTGATCGTCAACCGGTGCAACCAGGTTGCGAACTGCGACTCGCCACGAAACTGCTTGATCTTGACGCACAGCTTCGCGAGCGCTTCCTGCGCCGCGTCGCGCGCGTCCTCGGGATCGCGAAGGAGATGGCCCGCGAGCTTCTCCACGCGAGGCGCGTGCCTCTCGCAGAGCGCTTCGAGGGCCTTCGCGTCACCGTCTTTCGCTCTTTTCACCAGGATTGGATCGCTCAGCCGCGCATAGGCAAGAAGCCCTTCCGGACGGGAGGACTGCGAGATTTGACGCCGGCGGCCGCGTGGCAGTTGCACCTCTGCGCTCTAGTGTAGGAGCGTGGCGGATTCGCTCGCCCCGGACGGCGTGAAACCCCTCCTCCGTGGCCGCTTCGGTCATGTCTACCGCTATGCCGAGGTTGTGCCCTCGACCCAGCGGATGCTGGGGGGCAACGACGGCGAGGGAGCCATCGCGGTGGCGGAGGAACAAACCGAGGGGCGGGGCCGACTCGGACGCAGCTGGGAGGCTCCCGAGGGCACGAGCGTGCTCGTCTCCGTCCTCTTGCTCCCCGCCGTGCAGGCGGCGAGGCTCCCGGAGCTGTCGCTCGTCGCAGGCGGCGCAGTGGCGGAGGCGATCGTGGAGGTGACCGGGATCGAGCCGACTATCAAGTACCCGAACGACGTCCTCATCGCCGGCCGCAAGGTCGCCGGCATCCTGGCCGAGTCGAGCGAGGGCCGTGTCGTGCTCGGCATCGGCGTCAATGCCAACCAGACGTGGGAGCAACTCCCTACGGACGCGCAGACCGAGCCGACGTCACTACGCCTCGAGCTGGGCGAGCCGGTGAACCGCGTGCAACTCCTCGTTGCGATTCTGCTTCAGCTTGAGCGCGCGTACGACGCGTGGTTGGCTAGGGGTACTTCAGCGTCCGGCTGACGTTCCCGGCGACATCCTGCGCAACGATGCGCACACTCCGCACGCGTGTCGCGTGGAAGGAGAACACGCCGCCGCGAACGGTGCGACTCACGAGCTTGCCGTTGAGCGTCAACCGAATGGTCGCCGGCTCGCTCACACGGAAGCGGAGGCTGCGAAATGAGAGCGCGCGGAGGTTGGGGGCAACCGTGTCGATCCGGAACAGCACGGTGTGCGTGACAGTGCCAACGTCGTTCGCGGCCGTGAGCACGCCTGCGTACTTGCCGTCCTTCAGTCCGGTTGGATTCCACGAGACAGTCTGAGCGCCGGGCGCGAGTTCCGCGGAGTAGACCGAGGTCAGTGTCTTCCCCGCCTGCGCGATCTCGAGCTTCACGGACGCAGGCTGCGCGAGCTCGAAGTCGAACGTGAGCTCGTCCGCAACGCCGTCGCCGTTCGGGGAGACAGCCAGCGGCGAGGCGGCGAACCCCCGAACGGTTCGATCGACCAGGATCGGCAGCACGGAGGTCACGGTCGAACGGCCGTCGCTTGCGCTCAACACGATCTCGTAGCGGCCGTCGGCCACACCGGCGGCGGTGAAACGGAACGACTGCTTTCCCGGTCGCCGCGCTTGCGAAAAGAGGACCGAGAGCTCTTGCCCGTCAGGCCCGCGCAAAGTGGCGGTCACGGTCGCCGGAGCGGTAAGGGTGTAGGAGATCTGGCTGAAATCGGTTTGCCCGTCGCCGTTCGGCGTGATCGTGCGGGGCAGCGCAGTCGGCGAGGTGATCGCGAGCACGACCGGCTTCGCGCCGATCGTCCCGCTGGCGGGGAGCACGTTGTCCCCAGCCGCAATCGTCCAGCTGTACGGCCCGGGGACCGCGGTTGAGGCGTCCCAGGTCCAGTCGACGTCCTGACTCGTTCCGGTGCCGTTCGCAACGACTGCGCCCGTCGCGTCGGCGACGGTCACGGTCCAGGGAAGCGCCTCGCTGAGCTGCGCCCGGAAGCGCACCTGGCCGCCCAGCGTGCCCCGGACCGATGGTGCATACAGCTTGGGCAGGCCGTCACTCGCCGCCTGCCGTGCGATGGCGTCGAGCTGGGAGTAGAGCGCAGCGCCCGGGCAGGTCGTGAACCCCGTGTCGCGATGCCCGGACACAGCGCGGATGAAGACCGGGACACCTGACGCGAAGCGCGCGTTTCCACCCGAGACCCAGGTCAGGGTCGACTTGGGATCGACGTGCGCAATGTCGAGACGCCAGGCCAGCAGCTTGGCGAGCGCGGTGCGCGCAGCCGCCGGAGGAGCGCTCGAGCCGTACGTCCCGAGCACGGCAACTCCAACCGAGCCGGTGTTGAACCCCTCGGCATGCGCACCGATGACCGGTTTGTCGGCGCCGCCATAACGGCCCTCGAAGACTTGACCGTACTTGTCGACCAGGAAGTTGTAGCCGATGTCGTTCCACCCGTTGCCCTTCACGTGGTAGACCTCGATGCCACGCACGATCGCGGCGGACTGCGAGGCGGTGTACGAGTTTGTGCCCGCGGTGTGGTGAACGAGCGCAAACTGAAGAGCAGTCGCGTAACTCGGCGGGGCGCGACGAATCGTCTCGTTCGCACCCCAGGCCTCGCGGTCGATGAGAGGCGGCGAGCCGGCCATCGAAACCCGGCGCAGCGGGATCCGTACATCGGGACTGCGGACGAAATAGGCACGAAGTCGCTCGACGTGTCCACGTAACCGATACTCGATTCGATCGGAAGCGCCGGCCCAGTAGGGATTACCGACACGCCAGCCGAGCGCGGCTCGCGTCTCTGCCGTACCGACGTTGGGAAGGTCCTCACCCTCCGGGTCCGCGCGCTGCCAGCCGCTCCACCGGCCTTCGACTGAACGCGTGCGGAACTGCACCGTGCCCGAGCCACGCCAGTGGAGCCCGACCATGTCGAAGTGCGTGGTCGACGCTGCGAGGGTGCGCTCTCCGTGCAGCGGTACCTCGCGCATGGTCAGCGACGCGCCCCCGAACGCGGCGGCGGGGGAGGCGAAGAACAGAAGGGTGGCGACGAGAAGAGGTTTCATTGCGACGGCCCTCTGCCCAGGGTGCCTGTACGGGGCTTCGGCCTCAAGTAGGCACGCCCTTCCCTGATAGAATCCTTACGAGTTGAAGAGGGCCTTTTTGCGGGGATTTTTGCTCGTCGGGGCGTTCCTCGCCTTTGCTTCTTCGGCTTCGGCAGCCACGCCACGCGTTCTGGCAATCCACTTCGACGCCGACGTGAACCCTGTCACGCAGAACTACCTCTGCGACAACCTCAGCCGGGCGGCGAAGGACGGCTACTCCGCAGCCGTGATCGTCCTCAACACGCCCGGCGGGCTACTGCAGTCGAAAGACAAGATCGTGCTCTGCGAGCTGAATGCAAAGCTTCCTGTGCTCGTGTGGGTCGGTCCGAACGGCTCCACGGCCGGCTCCGCGGGCGTCTGGATCGCACAGGCTGCCGACTTCCTGGGCATGGCGCCACAGACGAACATCGGGTCGTCGACTCCGATCGACTCGGGCGGAAGCAACATCGGCTCGGATCTCCGCCGCAAGCTCATCAACCATGAGGCCGCCACTCTCCGCGCGCTCGCGCAGAGTCATGGGCGCAATGTCAACTGGGCCGACCGTGCCGTGCGCGTGGCCACGAACGCAACCGCTCCCGAGGCGTTGCGGATGAACGTCATCGACGCCGTCGCACCTACCCTGCCTTCCCTGCTCGACCAGGCGGAAGGCGTCAAGACGAAGCCGCGCGGCTACACGCTTCACCTCGCCGGAGCGCAGATTCACGACGTGCACCTCGGCTTCTTCACACGGATCCTCAACACGCTGATCGATCCGAACATCCTTCCCCTGCTCTTCCTCGCGGGCCTCGCCGGGATCGGCTTCGAGATCTTTCATCCCGGTGTCGTCCTGCCCGGGGCGCTCGGCGCGGTCGCACTCGTCACGGCGCTCTTCGGGTTCTCGGTCCTGCCCATCAACTGGGGCGGACTGGTGTTGATGCTCCTCGGCGTCGCGCTGCTCGTCACCGACGTTCTCGTCACGTCGCACGGCGCGCTCACTGTGGCCGGGCTGATCAGCCTCGCGGTCGGCTCGATCATGCTCTTTTCGAATGCCTCCGGCTTCCATACCTCGAAGCCGCTGGTGATCAGCATCGCGGTCGCGCTGGGAACGGTGTGGGCCTTCGCGATCAGCAAGGCCGTGGAGGTCCGACACAGACCCGTGGAGGTTGGCGCGCAGTTGATCGCCGGCTCCGTGGGAGAGGTGCGCGATAACGGCCTCGTCTTCGTGAACGGCGAGCTGTGGCAGGCGCGGACTGCGGGCGGAGAGGTACTTCGCCCGGGCGAACGCGTCCGCGTCGAGTCGCTCGACGGCCTGACCCTCACGGTCCGGCCAGAGAGCACCTAAACCCGTAGGATCAGGTCATGAACGCAGCACTGGTGATCGTCGGCGTACTGGTCTTCCTGGTCGTCCTGTTCCTCTTCTCCGCGATCAAGGTGGCCCGCGAGTACGAACGCGGCATCATCTTCCGCCTCGGGCGCCTGCTCCCGGAGCCGAAAGGGCCGGGTCTCTTCCTCCTCATCCCGGTGGTCGACCGGATGGTCAAGGTCGACCTGCGCACGATCACCCTGACGGTCCCGCCACAGGAAGTCATCACCAAGGACAACGTCCCCGTTCGTGTGAACGCCGTTGCGTACTTCCGCATCGTCGCTCCGAAGGACGCGATCGTGCAGATCGAGAACTTCATGGTCGCGACCTCGCAGATCGCGCAGACGACCTTGCGTTCGGTGCTCGGACAGCACGTGCTGGACGAGCTGCTCTCGGAGCGCGAGAAGATCAACGCGATCCTGCAGGGCATCATCGACGAGTCGACTGCCCCATGGGGCATCAAGGTGTCCATCGTCGAGGTGAAGGACGTCGAGATTCCGGCCTCGATGCAACGCGCGATGGCACGACAAGCCGAGGCCGAGCGTGAGCGGCGCGCGAAGATCATCAACGCCGAGGGCGAGTTCCAGGCAGCCGAACGGCTCAAGGACGCGGCGGCGGTGATCGGCGAGCAGCCTGTCGCCTTGCAGCTGCGCTACCTGCAGACGCTCCTCGAGCTCGGCTCTTCCCAGGCGACGACGATCGTCTTCCCGGTCGATCTGATCCGGCCCTTCCTCGAAAAGAAGGCCGGCGAGCCGACCTGAGCGGCGACCTCCGCCGCGATCCGGATTCGGGACGCGTCGCGGTGGTCGCCCCCGGCAGGGCGAAGCGTCCCGGCGCGACGCGGCCGGTGCTCGACCCTCCGAGCGCTGACGAGCTGGCGTCGTGCCCGTTCTGTGCCGGTCACGAGGACATGACGCCACCGCAGACGCTCGTCCTCCCGCAAGAAGGCGACTGGAAGGTGCGTGTGGTCCCCAACCTCTACCCGGCGCTCGACCGGCAAGAAGTCGTCGTGCAGAGCCGGCGGCACATCCGCTCGATCGCCGAAGCCGAGGACGAGGAGCTCGAGCTCGTCGCCGAGGCGTGGCGCCGGCGTGCGGCGGACGAGCCCGGTCACGTGTTCCCGCTGCTGAACGAGGGCCGCGAGGCCGGCGCAAGCCTCCCGCATTCGCATTCACAGCTGATCTGGCTCCCGGAGGCGCCGCCGCCCCGGGCGCGGCCCCGAGTGGAGCCGGTGTTTGAACGGGACGGCCTCACCGTCGGCTGCCCGTGGGCGAGTCGGGTCCCTTACGAGACGGTAATCGGACCGACCGAGCCGGGCGACGACGCACTTGCCAGCGCGCACCTAGCCCCAGCGCTCAAGATGCTCGCCGAGCTCGTGCGCCGGCTCCAGAGGCTCGAGGGCCCCGTGCCGCTCAACGCGTGGATCGAACGAGGCCCGAACGACTGGAACCTGGTGCTCTTTCCGCGGCTAAACGTCCTCGCAGCCCTGGAGCTCGGCGCGGGGATCTACGTGAACACGCTCGCGCCGGAAGAAGCGGCGGATCGGCTCAGGACGGCGGATAGCGGCTGAAAACCCGTCGCCGCTGCCGTCGCCATGCGCGGCGGCAGCCCGCAACCGCTCGGAGCTAGCGGGATCCGCCGGAAATCATCATGCCGGCGCGGGCGGCGGATTTTCGGCGGCTCGTTCTCGAAAGCGGCGGGCCGCATCGATGGCGGCGCCGAGATTCAGACCCTTGTCCTTGGCCTGTTTGATCAACATGACCGTCTCGAGCGCATCGATGTCGTAGATCCGCTGCTTTTTGCCCTTGGTCGGGATTTGTGCCTTGTTCGTCCAGTAGTCGAGCTGCATCTTCGAGATGCCCGCGATCTGGCAGACCTGACCGAGATAGAGCTCGACTTTGCCCAGGTGCTCGGCGAGATCGATCGGCTCGAGTAGGTCCACCTGCCTGCTGACCACCATGTCGTCCTCGCCTTCTTGTCGGCTGGTACCCCTTGTTTCAAAGGTATATCGCTCTTTTTCCCGATCGGGAAGGGGTGGATTCAAAATCTCCCCCTTTTGGGGTACCGGCTAAGGGAGCTTTGGGGCGTGCGTCTACGCCTGGGGGACGACTTCGGGGGTGTTCGTGGCATCGCTCTTGTCCTCCGCGGCCTCGACCACCGGTGCCAGGGTGGAGACGTGCTCCCCCTCGCGCAGCCGCATCACGATGACCCCTTGCGTGGAACGCCCGGATCGCTTGATGTCGTCGACCGACATCTTGATCACCGTGCCGCCGTCGGAGATGAGCATCACCTGGTAGCCGTCGCGCACCACGCGCGAGCCCGCCAGCTGCCCTTTCGCCTCCGTCAGCTGCACCGTCTTGACCCCGAGGCCCCCGCGGCCCTTGACCGGGTAGCCGCGGACGGGGGTCCTCTTGCCGTAACCGTTCTCCGTCACGACCAGAACGTCGGCGTCGTCGTGGGCAATGTTGACCGCGATCACCTCGTCGCCGGCGCGGAGCCGCATGCCCTGCACCCCGGAGGCATCGCGCCCCATCGGCCGCACGTCCGTCTCGTGGAAGCGAATCGCCTGACCCTTGCGCGACACCATCAGGATGTCGTCGGTTCCCGACGCATGCCGAACGCCGACGAGCTCGTCGCCCTCGCGCATCTTGATCGCGATGATCCCGTCGGAGCGAAGCGGCGTGTTGTAGGCGGACATTCGCGTCTTCTTCACAACGCCGTTCTTCGTCGCGAAGACGAGGTGCTCGGCCTCCTTGAAGTCACGCGTCTGCACGACAGCTCGCACCTGCTCGTCCTGTCGGAAGGGCAGCAGGTTCTGAATGGCCCGGCCCTTCGACTGACGAGAGCCCAGCGGCAACTCGTGCACCTTCAGCCGGTAGACCTTGCCGACGTTCGTGAAGAAAAGGATGTAGTCGTGTGTCGACGCGACGAAGAGATGCTCGATGTAGTCCTCGTCCTTCAGATCCATTCCCATGACACCGATGCCGCCGCGCCGTTGCTCGCGATAGGCCGTGACCGGTAGCCGCTTGATGTAGTTCGAGCGGGTGATCGCGATCACCATGTCCTCTTCCGCGATCAGGTCCTCGAGCTCGAGCTCGTCTTCGGCCTGCACGATCTCCGTGCGGCGGTCGTCGGACTTGCCGTAGATCTCCTTGAGCTCGAGCAGCTCCTCCTTGATCACACCGTCGATCCGCGCGGGATCGCCGAGGATCGTGCGAAGTTCCGCGATGCGCTCTTGCAGGTCGTTGAACTCGGCCTGGATCTCTTCGCGCGCTAGCTTCGTCAGCCGAGAGAGGCGCAGGTCGAGGATCGCCTGGGCCTGGATCTCCGAGAGGTCGAAGTCGCGCATGAGCCCCGTACGGGCCGCGTCCGTATCGGCGGCAGCCCGGATCAGCGCGATGACGGCGTCGAGCGAGTCGAGCGCCTTGAGGTAACCCTCGAGGACGTGCGCCCGCTTCTCGGCCTGGCGCAATTCATACTTTGAACGACGGGTGACGACCTCGCGCTGGTACACGAGGTAGTGCCGAATCAGCTCGAGCAACGAAAGCGTCTTCGGCACACCGTCGACGAGCGCGACCGCGTTGTAGCCGAACGTCGTCTGTAGCGGCGTCAGCTTGAAGATCTTGTTGAGTGCAACCTGCGGAACGGCCTCGCGCTTCAGCTCGACGTAGATGCGCATGCCTTCCTTGTCGGAGTGGTCCTGCAGCGCGTCGTCCGACATCGGCACCTCGGTCAGCGTCCCGGCCTTGACGAGATCGGCGATCTTCTCGATCACGCCTCCTTCACCGGCCTTGCGAACACCGTAGGGAAGCTCCGTGATGATGATCGCGCTCTTGCCGCCGCGGAGCTGCTCGATGTGCGCGCGCCCACGAACGTAGATACGACCACGGCCGGAGCGATACGCGTCGCGGATGCCGCCGCGGCCGACGATCGAGCCGCCGGTCGGAAAGTCCGGGCCCTTGATGTGCTGCGAGAGCCGCTCGACGTCGATCTCCGGGTCCTCAATCATCGCGACGATCGCGTCGACGACCTCGCCGAGATTGTGCGGCGGAATGTTCGTCGCCATGCCCACCGCGATGCCGGACGACCCGTTGACGAGCAGGTTCGGGAACCGCGCCGGCAGGACGGTGGGCTGGCGGCGCGACTCGTCGTAGTTCGGCTCGAAGTCGACCGTATCCGCATCGATGTCGCGGAGGAGCTCGGTCGCCATTCGTGACAATCGGCACTCGGTATATCTCATAGCTCCAGCGGGATCGCCGTCGACGGAGCCGAAGTACCCCTGGCCGTCGATGAGCGGGTAGCGCATCGAGAACGGCTGCGCCAGCCGAACCAGCGCGTCGTAGATGGCGGAGTCGCCGTGCGGGTGGTAGTTGCCCATCACGTCGCCGACGACGCGCGCCGACTTGCGGGTGGGTCGATTCGGCTGCAAGCCGGCCTCGTGCATCGCGTAGAGCACGCGCCGGTGCACGGGCTTCAGCCCGTCACGCACGTCGGGCAGCGCGCGGCTGACGATCACGCTCATCGCGTAATCGAGGAAGCTCGTCCGAACTTCCTGGTCGAGCTCCCGCGTCTCGACGCGGCCTGCGCCGAGTGGTTCGTTTGTTAGATCAGACATTTCTCAACTCCATCAAGCGCGGCGATGATCTATCTCCTCCTCCGTGAAAGTGCGCAGCATTTTCACGGATTAGACGTCCAGGTTCCGTACTTCCAGTGCGTTCTGCTCGATGAAGAGCCGGCGAGGCTCGACCTCGTCGCCCATCAGGCGCGAGAACCAGAGGTCTGCGGCCGCGGCGTCCTCGACATCGACGCGGATCAGCATGCGACGCGCGGGGTCCATCGTGGTCGCCCAGAGCTCGGTCGCATTCATCTCGCTGAGACCCTTGAACCGGGTGATCTGCAGCCCGCTCTTCGCCAGCGTGATCGCGCCGTCGCGCAGATCTTCGAAGGTGAGCGCCTCGTGGGTCTGCTTTCCGTGTTTCAGCGAGAAGGGCGGGAGCCCGCCGACGATCTCGGCGAGGCGCCCGTAGGTCTTCCGCACCCGGTCGTAGATGGGGGACGCGAACAACTCAGCCGGGACAACGATGTTCTGCATTGCGCTCGTCTCGATCTCGATCACCTGAATCCGGAGCGCTTCCTCGCCGGCTTCCGGCTGGAGCGTGTAGCCGTTGGCGGCTGCGGCGTCGATCGCCGTCACCGCCTCCGCAGGCGTGGACGCTTCGCTCTCGACCAGGCGATGCGAGAGGACGAAGTCGGCCGCCTGCGGACCGAAGTCGGCGCGCAAACGAGCCGCCCACCCCTGGTACTCCGTCAGCGTTCGCGCGAATCGCGCGTAACGGGCCGCGGTCAGCTTGATCTCGACGCCACCCCTGGCCTGGATCTCGAGATCGCCGAAGCGCTCGCGCACGAGTAGGTCCTCGAGCTGCGAATCCTTCTCGAGATAGTTCGACTGGTTGCCGAAGCGCGCAAGGTAGAGCGGCGGCACGGCGATGTACACGTGCCCACGCTCGAACAGCTCCGGCATGTGGCGGTAGAGGAACGTCAACACGAGCGTCCGGATGTGAGCCCCGTCGACATCGGCGTCCGTCATGACGATCACGCGGTGGTAGCGCAGCTTCGCGATGTCGAACTCCTCGCCGATGCCCGTGCCGATCACCTGGACGAGCAGCTGCACCTCGGAGTTCGAGAGGACCTTGTCGATCCTGTTCTTCTCGGAGTTGATGATCTTGCCGCGCAGCGGCAGGATCGCCTGGTTCGACTTGTCGCGCGCATCCTTCGCGGCGCCCCCGGCCGAGTTGCCTTCGACGATGAACATCTCGGCGAGCTCAGGGTCGCGCACCTGACAGTCCGCGAACTTCTTCGCGATCTCCCCGCCGAAGGCACCCTTGCGGCGGGTCAGGTCGCGCGCCTTGCGCGCCGCCTGACGAGCGCGAGCAGCGGAGATCGCCTTCTGGATGATCTGTTTGGCGTCGGTGGGGTTCTCCTCGAGAAACTCGGAGAGCCTCGAGTTGACGCTGGACTCGACGAATCCCTTGACCCACGGATTGCCGAGCTTCGTCTTGGTCTGGCCTTCGAACTGCGGGTCCTGCAGCTTTACCGAGACGACCGCGGCAAGGCCTTCGCGCACGTCCTCACCCTCGAGGTTGTCTTCCTTCTCCTTGAGCAGGCCCATGTCGCGCGCAACCTTGTTCAGCGTGCGCGTGAGCGCGGCGTTGAACCCGGAAAGATGGGAGCCGCCCTCGTGCGTGTTGATGTTGTTGGCGAACGTGTAGACCGACTCCTGGTACGAGGCGTTCCACTGCATCGCGACCTCGACCTTGCCCTGCTCGTTCTCGCCTTCGAAATACGCGATGCTCTTGTGAATCGAATCCTTGGCGCCGTTGACGTGCGCGACGAAATCGCGGATCCCGCCCTCGTAATGGAACTCGACCACTTCGCCGCCGGCGCGCTCGTCGGTGAGGACGATGCGCAGCCCGCGCGTGAGGAAAGCCGTCTCGCGCAGCCGCTGCTGCAGCGTCTCGGCCGAGAGCTCGAGCTCCTCGAAGATCTCCGCGTCGGGCAGGTAGGAAATCGTCGTGCCCGTGTCGCCCTTCTCCACCTCGCCGACCACTGCCAGGTCCGCGTTGGGCACGCCGCGCGTGAATTCCTGGCGATAGAGCTTCCCGTCGCGTCGTACCTCCGCAATCAGCCACTCGGAGAGGGCGTTGACGACGGAGACGCCGACGCCGTGCAACCCGCCCGAAACCTTGTACGGCGAACCGTCCGCGCCGAACTTCCCGCCGGCGTGCAGCTTGGTCAGGACGACAGTGAGCGCGGAGGTTCCCTGGTCCTCCATCTGGTCGACCGGGATGCCCGAACCGTTGTCCCGAACCGTCACCGAGTTGTCCGGGTGGAGCGTTACCTCGATCCTGTCGTTGCGGCCGGCGAGGGCCTCGTCGACGCTGTTGTCGACCACCTCGTAGACGAGATGATGGAGGCCGCGCGGGCCCGTCGAGCCGATGTACATGCCCGGCCGCAGGCGTACCGGCTCGAGACCCTCGAGCACGGTGATGTCCTTGGCGGTATAAGTGGCTTCACTCATGAAAAAAGCCCTGCAAATTCCCTACTTGCGGGCATTCCGAATTCTAGCAAAACGAGCGGTCGTTATCGTCACGAGAAAGGCTTGCCGCGGCGGCTTTTGCGACCACTTTGCGGAGCTCTTCGTCACGAATCACTCGCGTGAGTGACTCAGCTTTCGCAACGTGTTCCGGAGTCGGCTCAGGAGGAGGCCGGCGAACCTCCTCCGGGGACGCAGGTGGAGGCTCCGGCAGCGGTCCCGGCGCGAACGAAAGACGGCGCGGCGCGACCTTCCCCAGGCGTGTCCGAATCTCCTCCGCGCGCGTCGTCAACTCGAACGCCCAGATCGAATCCTGTGTGTGGACGTGCAGCGTCCCATCTCGCGCAATGCGGGCCGGCCAAGCGTTGCGAGCGATCTCGGGACCGACTGCGCTCGGCCACGCCTCGACGAGAGGCGCTATCCCCGACGCCGGGCCGAACCGGCCCAGCTCGCGTTTGACGTCGCTACCGACCCGGTCCATCAGGCGGCCCTCACCGTGCCGGGAGAGACCTCGAGGAGCTGTGCTGGGTCGAGGGGCAGCGAGGAGGCCTCCGTCGCGGTGATGAGGGTCTGACCGGTCCCGACGACCCGCTCGGCGAGCAGCCGCCGGCGGTCCGGGTCGAGCTCGGAGAGGACGTCGTCGAGCAGCAAGAGCGGAGCGAAACCATGCCGCTCGGCGATCAGCTCCGCTTCCGCGAGCAACAGCGCAAGCACGGTCAGGCGTTGCTCTCCCTGTGAACCGAAGTTGCGGAGGTCGCGCGTGCCACTCGTAAGGAGGACATCGTCCAGGTGCGGACCGAGGCCGGTTGCGCCGCGCTCGAGATCGCGGTCGAGACGAGCATCGAGTAGTTCGACCGTCGGCGGCTCGCCTTCATAGGCCATGCGCGCAGACGGAAGTCCGAGCTCGTCCGCGCGCTCGGCGAAGCTCGGTGCGAGCGAGGCAACGACCTCGGTTCGCGATTCGACGAGCCTGCGGCCGAGAGTCGCGACCTGCTCCGTCCAGGGAGCGATCGCGTCGCGCGACGAGTAACCGGCGGCGGCGCGGCGAAGCGCAGCGTTGCGCTGTGCCACCGCGGCCCCGTATTCCACCGAGAGCGAAGCACGCGCAGGGGCGAGGCGTCCCAGAGCCCGATCGAAATACGCACGTCGAACAGCAGGTCCACCCTTCACGACCGCAAGTCGGTCGGGCGTGAACACGAGCGTCGCAACTTCGGAGCGCAACTGCTCTGCTGCGCTAAGAGGCGCACCGTTCAACTTCGCCCGCTTCCCTTCCCCGAGCTCGACCGTTACTTCGAGCTCCACCTTCGTTTCACCTCGAGTGCCGCGGAGCGCGATTCGTCCAGCTTGCTCGCCGAAGCGGACAAGTTGCGCGTCGGAGCGCGTACGAGGGGAGAAGCCCTGCGTACCGACGTGCAGCGACTCGAGCAGATTCGTCTTACCGGCTCCGTTCGGTCCGACCACGAGCACCAGCCCTGGCTCGAGGCCGAGGTCGAGCCGCGAGTACGACCTGATGTTCCGGAGCGAGACCGTGGAAACGATCAGCCGACGACTAGCCAGGCAGCCTGATGGGCATGATCAGGTACGTCGGATCGTCCTGGCCGCCCTCGATGACGGCGGGCCGCAGTGGCGAGATCAAGCGCAGCCGGATCTCGTCTTCCGCCATCGTCTCGATGCCCTCGCGGAGAAACTCGGCGTTGAAGCCGATCTCGAGCGGATCACCGGAGAACTGCACCGGCAGCGACTCCTTCGCCTCGCCCACATCCTGTGTGCGCGCAAAGACAGTGAGCTCTCCTTCCGCGAAGCGCAGCTGAATCGGCGACGTGCGCTGCACCATCACGCCGACCCGGCGGACGACATCGAGCAGCTCGTTGCGCGGCAACGTCACGTCGTGCTCGAAGGTCTCCGGCAGGAGTTGCTTGTAGTTCGGGAACTGGCCGTCGATGCGGCGCGTCGTCAGCCACACGTCGTCAGCCGCGAAGACGACCTGGTTCTCGTGGACGCCGAGCTCGACGCTGTCGCCCGCTTGTGCGATGCGGGCCAACTCGGCCAGTGCGCGTGCCGGGATGATCGCCTCGAGCTCGGGCACCTCGCCGGTCAACTCGGTCTCCTTCACCGAGAGCCGATAGGAGTCCGTCGCCGCCATCACGAGCTTGCCGGCCTCGAAGCGCACGAGGATCCCGGTCAGCACCGGACGCGACTCGTCACGGGACGCGGAGCGCGCGACACGCGAGACGGTGTCGAGCAGCGATTCGCGATCGACTGTGAACGTCCCGACGGCGTCGAGATCGGGCAGCCGCGGAAAGTCATCCGCTGCGTACGTGTGAAGTGTCGAGGTCGAAGAGCCGGATGTCACATGGACGACGCTCTCTTCGGCGCGATACTCGATCACCACCTCGCTGTCCGGTAGCAACCGCACCAAATCGACGAGCAGGCGGCCGGGGACGACGACCGACCCCTCTCCCTCAATCTGTGCGTCCAGCGACGATCGCAGCGACAACTCCATGTCGGTCGCGGCGAGATGGAGCCGACCGCCCTCCGCCCGAAGCAGCACGCCGGAAAGAATCTGAACGCTCGCCCGAGTCGAAACCGCCCGGGCGACGACACCGAGTTTTTGCGCGAGCTCGTCGCGCTGAGTGACGACCTTCATCCCCGTCCCTACTATGGTTTTGCTTTCAATCATTTAAAACCTCATTGCAGTAGTAAGGGGTGTTAGGACCGGGGAGGAGAGTCCCCTGGCCCCTGGTTGAGCCATTCTTGCAGGGGACGCAGATGGTGGACAGATCGGGCTTCTCAACAGGCACCGACTCTCAACGGACTTGCTTCACACGTGCGGTCAATTCCTGCACAAGGTTGTAGACAGATCTGTCCTCACGGATCAGACGCGCGATCTTGGAGGTCGCATGGATGACCGTAGTGTGGTCGCGACCCCCGAATTCCTTGCCGATCTTGGGCAGTGAAGAGTCGGTGAGCTCGCGCGACAAGTACATCGCGACCTGGCGCGGATAGACGATGTTCTGGGAGCGTTTCTCGCCGCAGAGTTCCTCCATGGTCAACTGGAAGCGCTCGGAGACGAGCTCCTGGATCCGCTGGATCGAGACTTCAGCCGCTTCGCCCTGGGGGAAGACGTCTTTGAGCACGTCCTCGGCGAGCTCCACGGAGAGCGCGCGACCTGTGAGGGACGAGAACGCAACCACCCGTGTAAGCGCCCCTTCGAGCTCCCTGATGTTGGTCGAGATGCGGGAGGCGATGAAGGAGAGCACCTGCGGGTCGGGCACATGGATCCCGTCGGTCTTGACCTTTTTACGGAGAATGGCGATCCGCGTCTCGAGGTCAGGCGGCTGGACGTCCGTGATCAGCCCCCACTCGAAGCGCGACCGTAGTCGCTCCTCGAGGGTGGCGATTTCCCGCGGCGGACGGTCCGAGGACATGACGATCTGCGAGCCCGCCTCGTAGAGCGAGTTGAAGGTGTGGAAGAACTCTTCCTGGATCCGCTCCTTGTGCTCGAAGAACTGGACGTCGTCGACGAGCAGGAGGTCGTAGGTCCTGTAGCGCTGCTTGAAGCCCTCGATCCGTTTGTCTCGAAGCGAGTTGATGAAGTCGTTCATGAAGGTCTCGCTGGTGACGTAGCGGACGGAGAGGTCGCTCGAGTGCTCGGCGACGTACTGCGCGATCGCCTGCATAAGGTGGGTCTTGCCGAGCCCGGTCCCCCCGTAGATGAAGAGCGGGTTGTATGCCTGTGCCGGCGCTTCCGCGACCGCCAGCGCCGCCGCGTGGGCGAAGCGGTTCGACGAGCCGATCACGAAGAGGTCGAACGTGTACTTCGGATTCATGCCGAAGTCCGCCGCGCCGCTCACGCGACCCTTCGGCGCCTCGGTGGGGGCGGGCGTGTCCGCCGGAATCCGCTCCGTCACGGACAGGGCAACACGGCGTTCCTGGCCGGTGACGTCGCGAACGGCCGCGCCGATCAGACCGAGGAAATGGCCCTCGATCCACTCGCGCGTGAAGTCGTTCGGGACGCCGAGCACGAAGGTGTCATCAGAAAGCTCTGCTCCCTCGGCCTCGGCGAACCACGTGCGATACGTAGTCTCGTTGAGGGCCCCCTTGAGCCGACCGGCGACTTCGTTCCACAGGCTCTCCGCAGTCAGCTCAATGGGGCGATCCACGCCGCGGTACCACTCCTCTCCGGCTCGGGGAAGGGGCGAGCATAGCAGCGTCCTCGAGCGCCTACAATGGTGGAAACTGGGGATGAAATCCGGCGGATTTGCAGCACTTTTCCTGACTCCACACGTCTCTCCACACCTGTGGATCAAGTCTGACAGTTGGTCACATTTGGAGGCACTTCGCACACGCACGACTGTGGATAACTCTGTGTACCGACGCTTCGCTAGACTGCCCCGCCACGGCTCCTCTTTGGGGCACTTTCCTCCTTCTTCGACCTCGTGAAACGGACCTACCAGCCCAACGTGCGCCGGCGGAAGCGCAAGCACGGTTTTCGTGCGCGCATGGCGACGCGTGCGGGTCGCGCGATTCTGAAGCGCCGCCGTGCCAAGGGCCGGAAGCGTCTTTCCGCGTAGAGCAGCGCAGCTGTGCAACGCCGGAACCGCCTGTCTCGCTCGCGAGACTTCGACGCTGTCTACCGCCAGGGCCGCTCGACCTCGACCAGGTTTCTCGTCCTCTACTGGTTCGAGCGCGAAGAGGAGCCCGGCGAGCCGCGGCTCGGGCTGGCGGTCCCCCGGGCTGCAGGGAACGCCGTTACGCGGAACCGGATCAAGCGGCAGCTGCGGGAGGTCTGGCGTGAGCGCCTGGAAGGGGTTCCTGCCGGCCGCGACTACGTGCTGATCGCCAAGCCGGGGCTCTCGGAAGCGGTCACGGCGAACGGCTTCGATTGGCTTGCCGAGCGGGTCGACGAAGTGCTGACGAAGGCTGCCGCGTGAGATACGTGGGTGTCGCAGCAGTGTGGGCGTACCGGTTCACGCTCGCGCCCTTCCTCGGGGTGGGGCAATGCAAGTACCACCCGTCCTGCTCCCAGTACGCGATCGACGCATACAAGGAGTTCGGTTTCTTCAAGGGGACCTTGCTCGCGGGCTGGCGCCTGCTCCGCTGCAATCCGTGGAGCCGCGGCGGTGTCGACTATGCACGCGACCAGAAGGTCTTCAAGTGATCGTCGCGAGCATCCTCACGCCGCTCGAGGATCTGCTTCGGCACATCCTGAATGCGCTCCACTCGGTCGGCCTGCCCTGGGCCTGGTCGATCGTCGGGCTCACGATCATCGTCCGGATGCTGCTCGTGCCGCTGACGGTGAAGCAGATCCACTCGATGCAGAACATGCAGGCGCACGCGCCGCAGATGAAGGAGATCCAGCGCAAGTACAAGGGCGACCGGCAGAAGCTCAACGAAGAGCTGATGAAGTTCTACAAGGAGAACAACATCAACCCGGCCGCCTCGTGCCTGCCGTTGGTGGCACAGCTGCCGATCTTCATCGGGCTCTTCTACACGCTGCGCGCCTTCGCCAAGCACCCGCCCGGCGGCCAGGCGGCAATCGACCGGGGCGACTTTTCGTGGCTGCACTTCGTGCCGGACATCACCAAGCATGCGAACAGCCACTGGTCTGGGTACGTCCTGCTGGCGATCTACGTCCTCAGCCAGGTTGCGTCGACGTACTTCATGTCGGGGACGATGCAGAAGTCGCAGCGCTATCTGATGATGATTCTGCCGTTCATCTTCATCCCGTTCATCGTCAAGTTCCCGACCGGGCTCGTTCTCTACTGGATGACGACGAACCTCTGGACGGTCGGGCAGGGGCTGATCACCCGCCGTCTGATGCCGAAGGTCGGCCCGGGATTCGCACCTCCACCATCCGGGCCGAAGCGGTCCTCGCGCACCCCGCCGAAGGAGCCGCTGCCCGACGGTGGAACGCCGACTGCCGAGGCGCCGCCGCCGAAGCCGAGCAGCGGTCCGCCCCGCCGCGTCAAGCGAAAGAAAAAGGCGCGCCGCTAGCGATGGAAACGCAGGAGATCTCGGTCGAGGCGACCGGCGAGACGGTCGGCGAGGCGAAGTGGGCAGCGCTTCGAGAGCTCGAGAAGCAGCACCCGGGGCTCGACAAGTCGGCCGTGCACTTCCAGGTGGTGACCGAGGGTGAGCGAGGTTTGCTCGGGGTCGGTTTCGCGCCGGCGAAGGTCGTTGCGACAATTTCGGCGGGCGCTGCGGCGCCCGAGACGGTCGACGAGTCGGAGTTGGCCGCGGAGGCGCGAGCTCTTGTGACACGGATCGCGGACGGGATCGGTGTGACCGGACGGATCGACGTCGAGGAGGACGACGAGACCATCACGGTCTCTTGCGCCGGATCCGACCTGGGGATGTTGATCGGCCGCCACGGACAGACGATCGACGCCGTTCAGTACCTCGCGAATGCAGTCATGTGGCGACGCCACCCCGAGGACCGTAAGGAGGTCGTCGTGGATGCTGCGGGCTACCGCGACCGCCGGCGCACCGCGCTCGAGGCGCTGGCCGTGCGCTCTGCGGAACGGGCGCTCTCCGATCAAGAGCCGGTCGAGCTCGAGCCGATGACGGCGGTCGAGCGCAAGGTCGTCCATCTGTGTCTCAAGGAGTTCGACGGGGTCGAGACGACGAGCGAGGGCACTGAGCCCAACCGGTTCGTCGTCGTGATCCCGGCGGCGGAGCCACCTGTCCGCGAGTAGCGGACCGGGAGAGGGGGTCCGGGGGAACCGGGAGGTTCCGCCGGCTGATTGCGCAACCCTTCTCGACGACTGGCTTCGGGCAGTTGTCGCCACCCCGGGTCTGACCGGGATCAGCGACCTCGCGGAAGCGCAGCGGATGTTGCTCGAGGACTCGTTGCGCGGAGCCGGCGTCGTGTCGGGATTCGAGGGGTCGATCGTGGACGTAGGCTCGGGTGGGGGTGTGCCCGGAATTCCGCTGGCAACGTCACTCCCCGATCGCGAAGTGACGCTCCTCGAAGCGATCGGGCGAAAATGCGACTTCCTACGCGAGTGGGCACCGTCCAATGTCCGCGTCGTCCAGGGTCGGGCGGAGGAGCAGGAGACGGACGTCTACGGAGTGGCCGTAGCCAAGGCACTCGCGAAACCACCTGTCGCAGCGGAATGGTGCCTCCCGCTCGTTCGTCCCGGTGGTGCCGTCGTCCTCTGGGTCGGAGCAAGCGCCGATACGGAGCGAGTCGCCCGCGTGGCCGAACAGCTCGGCGGCGAGCTTGCGGTAGCCGGCGACGGGCTCCTGGTTTTGCGCAAAGTGAGACCGACGCCGGAGGGCTTTCCGCGCCGGACCGGGGTGGCGAGTAAGCGTCCGTTGGACTGAGTACGCTGGCAAGGTGGCGAAGGTCTACGCGCTGGCGAATCAGAAGGGCGGCGTCGGCAAGACGACGACTGCGATCAACCTGGCCGCGTGCCTCGCGGAAGCGGGCGAGCCGGCGCTCGTCATCGACCTCGATCCGCAAGCGAATGCGACGTCGGGGCTCGGCGAGCGTGCGAACGGGACCTCGACGTACGACCTGCTCGACGGTGTGCCGCTGCGAGACCTCGCCAAGCCGACGAAGTTTCCAAACCTGCACCTGATCCCGGCGAAGCCGGAACTCGCAGGAGCCACAGTCGAGCTGACTCAGCACAGCGACGGAGAGACCTACCTGCGCCAGGCCCTGGCTTCGGACATCGACCAGTACTCCTTCGTGTTCCTGGACTGTCCGCCCTCATTCGGACCGCTGACCGTGAATGCGCTCGCCGCCGCGGATCGCGTCCTGATTCCGGTGCAGGCCGAGTACTACGCGCTCGAGGGTCTGTCGCAGCTCGTGCAGTCGATCAACCTCGTGAAGGCGCGGCTGAATCCCCGGCTCGCAGTCGGCGGCGTTCTGCTGACCATGGTCGACGGCCGCACGCGGCTGTCCGCTGACGTTGAAGCCGAGGTGCGTAAACACTTCGGCGCGCTGGTGTTCACGCAGACGGTGCCGCGTTCCGTTCGGCTCGCGGAGGCTCCGAGCCACGGCTTGCCCGCAATCGCGTACGACCGCCGCTCGCGCGGCGCCGACGCCTACTGGAAGGTGGCGATGGAGCTTGTCGACCGTGCCTGAGAGACGGGGCCTCGGGCGAGGCCTCGAAGTCCTGCTGGGCGGAGCGACGGCGTCCGAGCTCGCCGAACTTCCCGTCGACGCAATTCATCCGAACCCGCGGCAGCCACGGCGCCGCTTCGACTCGGAAGCAGGCGCCGGGCTTGCCGACTCGGTGCGGGCCCAGGGCGTCGTGCAGCCGGTGCTCGTTCGCCCGCGCACGGCCGGCGGCTACGAGCTGATCGCCGGTGAGCGGCGTTGGCGTGCTGCACGTGACGCCAAGTTGAAGACGGTGCCGGCAGTCGTTCGTGAAGCCGACGACCGGGACACGCTCCTGCTTGGCCTCGTCGAGAACGTCGCGCGCGAGGATCTCTCGCCGATCGAGGAGGCGCGCGCGTTCGCGGTCGTCCTCGACGAGTTCGGGCTCTCGCTCGGCGAGCTCGCCGAGCGCGTCGGCAAGTCGAAGCCGGCGGTGTCGAACCGGGTGCGGCTCCTCGAGCTGCCCGAGGACGTGCTGAAGATGGTCGAGCGCGGCCAGCTGACCGAAGGTCATGCGCGAGCCGTGCTGGCGGTGCCGGACCACGAAGGCCGACGCGCGTTGGCACGCAAGATCGTCCAGAAAGGCATGTCGGTCAGGGCTGCGGAGCGCGCTGCCCGCTGGGCAGGCGCCAAGACGAAGCAGCGGCGGCAGACGACGAAGCTCGACCCGGCGCTCGTGGCTCGTGCGAAGACTGCGGCCGACCGAATCACCGGTTTCTCGAGTCGAATCGTGTCGAATCGTCTGGAAATCGCCTTCGTCGACGAGTCCGAGCTCGAAGAGCTCGTCGAAGCGCTGGAGAAGGCCGCGAAGTAAGCCGTATCCCGTTTGACGCGGACATCGTTCAACAGGTGACATGCTCGGCCTGTGGCTGAACGACATGGAGTCGCTCGAGGCAATCTCTCAGGACGACGAGGCGAAGCGGATCTTCCTCCGCATGGCCGCGCTGTCACGGGACGGTCAGATGAACAACTTCCTGACCGAGCTGGCGCGCGACGAGGATCTCGACGACGAGACGAAGGGCACGCTGAAAGAGCTCGCCGAGGACGGCACGTTCCTCCTCGCGGTCGAGGACTACCTCTCCCGCACCCAACTCCTCCACTAGCTTTTCACGCCGCCGACGCCGGCTCTGCCGGCGTGGGCCGCTAGGGCTGGGATCGAAACCTGAAACCGAACGAAGTCATCATGGCTCGGCGGAGCCGAGCCGGACTTCGTTCGGTGAATGGGCGATCGTGGACTCGAACCACGGACCTCCGCCTTATCAGAGCGGCGCTCTAACCAACTGAGCTAATCGCCCACGGGAGGGTGGATTGTAGCGGGGCGTTTCCCTATGCTCGCCCGCATGGCCACGCTTGGCGAGGTGATGACGAGGGACGTGCTCACGGTCGCGCCGGAGGACACGATCGGGGAGGCGGCCCAGAAGATGACCGACCAGGGCGTCGGCGCCGTGGTCGTGTCCGACTTCGGTCGGCTGATCGGGATCTTCACCGAGCGCGATCTGATGCGCGCCGTCGCCGGCCGGGTGCATCCGAGCGAGGCACGTGTGCGGGAGTGGATGACCCCGGACCCGTTGACGATGACCGAGGATGCATCGGTCGACGAGGCGGGGCAGGCGATGATCGAACGCGGCTTCCGTCACATTCCGGTCGTCGCCGCCGAACGTGCGGTCGGCATCGTCAGCATTCGCGACGTCGCCGAGTGGCGTTTGAAAGAACGCTCCGACTAAGGGATACCGCGGCGTCACGCGAGTGCCGATGGCGGTAGCGGCGTTTCAATCCTCGCTGCGGCTATGGAGATCGGAGACCTCGTCACGTACCAGGGTCGTGCCTACGTGCTCCGTGGGCTCGAACCGATGAGCATGCCCAACCGGCGTGCCGAGCTCGAGGATCCGGAGAGCGGCGAGGTCGTCGTAGTGCCCCTTGCGGAGGTTTCGCAGCAAGACCCCTGAGCTACCATCAGGGCACGCCCATGCAGGAGATGCAGATCTACGGGGTCAGCTTCGATCTGGTCGGCAAGCAGCCGATCGTGCTGCTCAAGACTGCCGAGGGAAACAAGTTCCTGCCGATCTGGATCGGCCACCCGGAGGCCGCCGCGATCCTCATGAAGCTCCAGAGCGCGTCCACCCCGCGGCCCATGACGCACGACCTCGTGACCGACATGCTCGACCAGCTCGGCGCCCAGGTGACTCGCATCACGGTGACGGAGCTGCGCGAGAACACGTTCTACGCGCAGATCACAGTCCAGCTCGACGGCTCGGAGATCGAGGTGGACTCGCGACCGTCCGACGCGATCGCGCTCGCGATCAGGGCCGAGGCGCCGATCTTCGCTGCCGACGACGTGATCGAGGAGTCAGCCATCGAGTTCGAGGGTGAAGAGGTGACCGAGGAGGAGATCGAGTCGAGAGTCTCTGAGTTCAAGCAGTTCCTCGACGAAGTGACGCCGGACGAGTTCGCGATCGAGCCGGAAGAGGAGTAGCGGCTCAGGGCCTTCCCGGCCACTTCAGCTTCACCGGCTTGCTGTTACGCGGAAGCGCGATCAGCCGGAACGGATAGGTCACACGCGCCTGCACCGCGTCAGCCAGCGATGGTGTGCGTTCGTGAATCACGACGTCGATGTGGTCGCCCACATCCTGAACGCGCAGGACTTGGAGCTCGTAGCCGGTGCTCGATCGCGGTCCGGCGGCGACCAGATAGATCTCGCGCCGCCCAAAATCGATGTTCGGTAACCGAATCGCCCGGCCGGGATTGTTCTGCTCGAGCACGTCCAGCAAAGCGCTGCGGCTGCGGAAGACGTCGCGCGTGATCCGGGTGAACTCGAGCTGCCCCGCCTGCCGGGTGAGATCCGTGTAGGGAACGTTGCGCGCTGTGCTTCCGCAAGCCGAGAGCAGCAGCGCGAACGCAACGAGGCTAGTACACGTAGACCGTTTCCCCGTACGGAACCGTCCGGTACAGGAGCGGCGCCACCCACATCGGGATGCGCACGCAGCCGTGGCTGGCCGGGTACGGCGGGACGGACGGGTTGCCGTGGATCGCATAGCCACCGGTGAAGTACAGCGGGTCGTAGAGAGTCCCGAGGGGACTGGGGTCGAACCCAACCACCTTCCGGTAGACCGCGAACGTTCCGACCGGCGTGAACGTGCCCGCCACGCCCGCCGTCGAGATCGGCACGATCAAGGCGAGCCTGGAGCCCCGGACTATGTAGAGCACCTGCAAACCCTTGTTCACCTCGATGTGCGCCGCCGGCTGCTCGAACCGTGGGCTCGGCATGCGGGGGCTCGAGAGCGCGCGCCAGAAGCGTGCGTCCACGACGCCGGTGCGCGAGAGGTCGTGCACCTTCTGGAAGGCATAGACCGCGTCGAGCATGCGGCCGTCGAACGCTCCGCCGGAGGGCGCTGCGTAGCGCAGACGCCGGAGCTGGTCGCCGAGCTGTGAGACCGCGACACCCCGTGCACCGAGAGACAGCCGCGGCAGGACGACGTTCGCGCGCAGCACCCGGACCGTGCTCGCATAGCCCTCGTTCGGCGTCACCTCGGTTCGGATCCGGTACGAGGTGAGTCGCCGCGTGTCGAGCTTGATCCGCACGGCGCCGGTGAAGGTGCGGTCGACGAGGACGTCCTCGCCACGGGTGATGTTGACGGCCAGAACCCCGGCGTTTCGCGGCACGAGCCGCGCCGTGAAGAAATACCCGCTGTCTCGAGCGCCGCTCCCTGCCAGGCCCGTGACGAGCTTCGGCACGACGCTCAGCGCGAGCGGCAGAGAGTCCGCGCGCTCGCTCGTCGTCCGGTACTGACCGGGAAGCCGGACGCGTCCGGCGATCGAGTAGCGCCCGTCGACGCGTGTCCTTGCTGCGGCGATCTTTCCCCGGGGTCCCATGAGCGAGACGTAGACGCCCCGCTCCGCGGGCACGATCGCACCGCGGAACACGACGCGGCGGTCGTACCTGGCCGAGCTGGGGCTTGTCACGGTAAGGCCGTACGCCGTGAGAGTTGCCGTCTGAGTCGCAAGCTCTCCGCCGGAAGACTGCGCCGCCAGCGTCGCGGTCCAGCTGCCGGCGGCGTAGGTGTGCTCGGCGGTACGGCCGTCCGCAGAGCTACCGTCCCCGAATTCCCAGTGGTAGGACGCCGCCTCGCCGGCGGCCGTGAAGGTGACGTGCAGCGGTGCCGGCCCTGCCGGTGGCGTTGTCTGGATCGTGACCTGGGGTGTCGCCCCCGTCGCGGCCGGAACGAGGATCAGAAGGGCGACAGCACAGGCCAGACCCCAGCGCACGCGCCGAGAATATCCGCCTGCGGTTTGCCCGCAACGGCAACGGAGAGCGCGATCGCGTTGAAGAGCCCGTGGACGATCATCCCCGGGTAGACGCTGTCGACGCGGCTGCGCAGATACGCGAGGCCGATCCCGAAAGCCGCCAGGAAGGGAAACGCTTGTACCAGGCCGTGTGCCAGGCCGAAGGCGATGCCGGTGCCGATGATCGCCACCCAGCGCCCGTAACGGGAGAGCAGGGAGTAACCAAGGCCCCGGAACGTCAACTCCTCGATGATTGGCGCGACGATTGCGATCACGATCCCGTTCGCGATGTACGCGGCGATGTGTTTCGGTTCCCAGGTATCGGGGGTGACGCCTTGCTCACGGTCCGGGTGAAGGACTGGTCCAAGGAGGATCGTGAGCACGTACATGCCGAGCCCGACACCGAGGCCGATCTTCACCGCGGTGCGCCACGACGTCGGGCGGCGTAGGGCGAGCACCCGGCGCCGCTCGCCCGCGGCGCCTGCAATCCCGTAGACGATCGCCGCGATGATCGCGAACTGGACCAGGTTCCCAACGACGGTCGACCACTTGTAGAGCAGGTCCTTGGGCGGCTTGCCCGAGGTGAAGCGGAGCGTGTAGCTCAGCGTCGCGAACACGAACACGAAGCCGCTCCAGAGTCGCAGCGACGCTCTCATCGGATTGTCGCCACGGCCTCGGAGATCGGCGCCGGGGCGAACCACATGCCCGCAGCGGCCGCGGCCTCGCGATCGGCATCGTCGTCACCGACGTGCAGCGCGCGCTCCGGGTCAACCTGTAGCTCGGCCAATGCACGCAGCATTCCTTCGGCGGCAGGCTTGCGCGCAGCGTGAACGACGACGGTGAAGTAACGCGCGAGGCCGACCTCGTCGAGCAGCCGCCGCAGGCTGAGGTCCCAGTTCGCCACCACGGCCAGCTCGAGACCGAACGCATGCAGCCGGTCGAGCGACGCGTGCACTCCCGGAAGCACTTCGAAGTGGAGCGCACCCACGTAGGCGGGCGCGAACTCCTCCGGGTCGAGCTCCGCCTCGATCGCGTCGAGGAAGACGCCCGCGCACTCGCGTTGCAGTCGCGCCAGGCTCTCTTCGTCGTGACCCTCGCCGGCGCGAGGAGCGTAGTGCGCGACCTCGCTCCGGAAGCCCGCGAGCACCATCTCCGGGTTGCGTTCGACTCCCCGTTCGGCGAGCACGTTCACCAGCGCCGGTACGGGATCCAACAGCCTGACGAGAGTACCGTGCGCGTCCAGCGTGACTGCGTCGAGCTCGGCGACCCTCACGCGACCCACTGCCAGAGGGCCCATTGCACGACCGCGATGCCGAGGAAGAGCGCGCTGCAGGCGACGACCGCGGTGTGGAGCCGCGGCTTCCCCGCAGTGACCGCTGCGAGGGCGAGGAAGAAGGGGAAGATCACCAGCCCGAAACGCGGCAGGGAGAGCAACGGCCAGCGAGAGCTGGGGTAGGCCAGCGGGATCGCGAGGCTGACCGCAGCGAACAGCCCGTAGGGCGCTCCGAACCGGCGCCACGCGACGACCGCCAGCGCCACGAAGAGGGCGAGGAACGCGAGAGCCTGGACGTTCTCGGCGGCCGCGTGCATCGGATTCGCGCCCGGGACGTTCGTGCCGTGCCCCACGACGAACTGCTCCAGGCCGCGCCAGCCTGCGACGAGGCCGTCCCAGATCCCACCCAGCGGCCCGGCCCGTGAAAGGTGCCGGTGCCAGCGGTCCTGCGCGTCCGAGAACGCCCAGGGGTCGCCGACCTGCTGCCAGAGGACGAGTGGGTAGATCGCTGCAACGGGAACTGCCAGCGCGATGCCTGCCAGAGAGCGCAGCCGCTCCCGGTGGCGCCACGCCAGGAGCGCCAGCGCCGGGAGCAGGGCGAGGCCGGCCGCTCGGGTCAGAATCGCCAGCCCGGCGACGAGCCCGGCACCGGCGAAGCGATTGCGCTCGGCGAGTGCGAATGCAGCGAGGACGAGCAGCAGGAACAGCGACTCGCTGTAGACCGCCTGGAGGAAGAGCGCCATCGGGAAGACGGCCAGGTAGAGAACGCTGCGCTGCGCCCCGCCGGGACCGAGCCGTTCCTCGGCCAGGCGGTGCAGGAGCACGAACGAGCCCAGGCCGCAGAGCAGGGAGATGACGAGCCCGGCGAGTAGGTAGTGGCCGAAGAACAGGCGGCCGAGGCCGGCGATCAGCGCCGGGTAGAGCGGGTGGAACGCAGCGGACGCATCGTCGTAGCCGCTCTGTGCGATGCGCAGGAAGAAGTCGCTGTCCCAGCGGCCCCAGATGTCTGTGAAGTAGCCGAGGTCGTGGAGGCGCGCCGAGTCCCAGCGGGCTGCATCCGGCTGCCGATTGGGCTCGAAGAAGAAGAAGGCGAAGATCGCCGCGACCCAGATCGCCGCGCGGCTCCAGAGGTAGATGTCCAGCGCTTGCCTTTGACCCGCGCGCACGGCCGCATGATCATACGGACGAATGCCTCGCACCTTCACGCCGGAAGAGGCCAACGACGCCCTCGTCGAGCTGCGGCCGATCGTGGAACGGATGGTCGAGCATCGACGCAAGCTCGCGGCTGCGCAGCTCCTCCAGGCGGAGCTCGTCACGCGCATTGCCGGAAACGGCGGCGACATGGTCCCGAGCGACCTCCACGAAGCGGCGGACGCGATCCAGGAGGAGGCGGCCGCGATCTCGGAGTGTGCTGAGCGCATCAACGCGGTCGGCGCGGAGGTGAAGTCGCTGGAGGAAGGGCTGCTGGACTTCCCCGCCAAGCGCGGCGACGAGGTCGTCCTCCTCTGCTGGAAGCTCGGCGAGGAAGAGATTCACTACTGGCACCGCGCCGGCGAGGGATTCGCGGGACGGAAGCCGCTGCCGCTGTGAGAGTCGGCGCTTTTGAAGTGACGGCCCTCGTTGACGGCGAGGGAAGCTTCGCAACCGTCGGGGAGGCGTTCCCCGCGCTGGACGCGCCGCAGCCGTGGCGGCTGCCGGTCAACGCGGTTCTGATTCGTGGTGCCGGTACGACGGTGCTCGTCGACACCGGGCTCGGACCGGAGCCACGCACATTCATGCCGGGTGCGGGCGCAAGGCTCCTGACCGAGCTCGCGCGCGTCGGCTCGAGCGCGGCCGAGGTCGATCTCGTCGTGCACACCCATCTGCACGTCGATCACGTCGGCTGGGACGGCTCGTTTCCCAACGCTCGGTACGTCGTGCCGTCGGACGACTGGTCGTATTTCATGTCGGAAGAGTCGCTTGAGGAGAGGCCGCACCTGGGCGACCGCGTCGAGCCGCTGGACGACGCCGGTTTGGTGGTGCTCGTCGACGGGGAGCTCGAGGTCGCGCCCGGGATTCGCCTCGTGCCGACGCCCGGCCATACCCCGGGCCATGCAAGTGTCTTCATCGAGTCGGAGGGGAGCGAGCTGGTCGTGCTCGGCGACGTCGTCGTGCACGAGTTGCAGCTCGCCGACCCGGATCTCGTCTACTTCAGCGACCACGATCCCGGCCTGTCCGCCTCGACGCGGAGGCATGTCCTCGGGCGGCTCGCGGATGTAGGCACGGACGTCATCGTCAGTCATTTCCACGGGCCCGGCCGCTTCAGCCGCAACGGCGGGGGGTTCAGCTGGTCGAGCCTCGCAAAGGACGGCGGGGCTGCCGTCGAATAGAGGCCCATGCCGTTCTGGCACCGACTGATCGTCGTCGGCGTCGTCATGTTCGTCACCGTCGCGGTGGCGCGCATGATCGACCGACGCATCGCGCGCCGTGACCTTCCGCCGGAGGCGATCACGCGCTATCGCGTCGTGCGCCGCAGCATCACCTCGACGATCATCTTCGTCGGGCTGCTCACCGCCCTGCTCGTGATCCCACAGGTGCGCGCGGTGGCCGGCGGGCTGCTTGCTTCCTCGGCGGTGATCGGCATCGTCGTCGGCTTTGCGTCCCAGCGGACGCTCGGGAACTTCGTCGCCGGCCTGCTGATCGCTTTCACCCAGCCGGTGCGACTCGGTGACGATGTCGTCATCGAGAGCACCGAGGGAACGGTCGAGGAGATCGGGCTCATCTATACGTTCGTCCGGACCGAGAACGGCGACCGGCTCGTGATCCCGAACGAGAAGCTGGCCTCGGATACCATCCGCAACTCCACGATCCGCAGTCGAGAGAAGGTCGCCGAGATCAGCCTCCAGGTTCCATTGGGTACAGACCTCGGTGCGGTCGTGGACCGGCTGAGGACGCTCGCCGCGGACGGCGAGGTATTCGTGAGCGACCTGTCCGGCACCGCAACCGTCGTCGTGCGCGCGCCGGCGACGAATCGTTCTTCGGCCGAGCAGCGCGAGCGGGAGCTTCGCCTGCAAGCTTACGAAGTGCTGCGCGCGGAGGGCGTGTACGCATGACGCCGCCTCAACGCGGACGGCGGTCGCAGTCGGACACCTTCCTGCTCGACCGCTTGAGGAAGCGGCGGCGGCAACGGGTGAGGAACCGGCGGAAGCGGTTCGGCAGGCTCGTTTCGGGAGCGCTCATCGGCACGGCGCTCTTCCTGGTCGTCTCGAGCTTCACAGGCGCGGCCGTCTGGATGAACAGCTGCAGCCTCGATTCGCTCAAACCGGTGGACGTTGGGGAGAACTCGTTCGTCTTCGCAGCCGACGGGTCGTTGCTGGGCTCGATCCCGGCGGAGCAGAACCGACAACCCGTCGGGCTCGATCAGATCAGCAAATGGGCCCCGGCCGCGACGATCGCAATCGAGGACCGCCGTTTCTACAAGCACGGTGCGCTCGACTGGCTCGGCATCGTGCGTGCTCTCTACGCGGACATCCAGGCCGGACGAGTCGTGCAGGGCGGGTCGACCATCACCCAGCAGCTCGTCCGGAATCTCTACATCACGGAGAAGTCGCAGACGCTCGGGCGCAAGGCGACCGAGGCGTGCCTCGCGATCAAGCTCGCCCGCGAGAAGTCGAAGACATGGATCCTCAACGCCTACATGAACCAGGTCTATTACGGGAACCACGCGTACGGCATCGAGGCGGCCGCCCAGACGTACTTCTCCAAGCCGGCGCGCAAGCTCAGCCTGACCGAGTCGGCGCTGCTGGCCGGCCTGCCGCAGGCGCCGTCCGTCTTCGACCCGTTCCAGCGGCCGGCGCAGGCGATCGCCCGCAGGGACGAGGTGCTTCGCGCGATGCTCGCGAACGGCAACATCACGTCGAGCCGGTATGCCGATGCGGTCGCCCAGCGCAAGCTCCACCTGAACGCCGGACGTCTGTACACGCGCATCCGCGAGCCGTATTTCTTCAGCTACGTTCGCGAGGAACTGCAGCGCCAGTACGGCGCGAACACGGTCCGCTCCGGCGGGTTGAAGGTGTACACGACCATCGATCCGAGGTTGCAGCGGCTCGCGCTCGACGCGATCAAACGGACGCTTCCCGACTCGTCGGATCCCGCTGCGGCGATCGTCTCGATCAATCCGAGCAACGGGGCGATTCGCGCCATGACCGAAGTGAGCCCCGGGAATCCCAAGAACCAGGTGAACTTCGCCTCGTCCGCGCGTCGCCAGCCGGGGTCGACGTTCAAGGCGATCGTGCTGACGACCGCAATCTCGCAGGGCATCAGCCCGGCGACGACCTACCTCTCTGCACCGTTCAAATGGGACCCGACCGGAACCGGCTCCTGCGACACCAATCCGCCTACGGCCTGGTGCCCGCAGACGTACGACCACTCCTACATCGGCGCGACGTCGATCGAGCAGGGAACGCTGCGCTCCGACAACAGCGTGTACGCCCGGCTCTCGCTCGATGTCGGTCCGGACAACATCGCGGACATCGCCTACCGGCTCGGCGTGCGCACCGACCTGCGCACGAGCGATGGGGTGTATGTCCCGTCGATGGGGCTCGGTTCGCGCGTCGTCACGCCGATGGACATGGCCTCGGTGTACTCGACTCTGGCCGCGGGCGGCATCTACTCGAAGCCGATGGCGATCCGGAAGGTCGTCTTGCCCGGCGGCAAGGTCGACACCGAAGCCGGCTGGGGCGTTCCGCAACGCAAGCGCGCCGTTCCCGACTGGGTGGCCGCTGAGGTCGTGCGGATCCTCGAGGAGAACATGACACAGGGCACGGGTGTCGGGGCCTACTTCGGAGGGACGTCCGCCGGCAAGACGGGGACGACGGACAATTACGCCGATGCGTGGTTCTGCGGCTTCTTCCCCGGCCTCGAGGCGACGATCTGGATCGGCTATCCCAAGGGAGAGATCCCGATGACGTCCGTTCACGGCATCGCGGTCTCAGGACCAACTTTCCCGGCGACGATCTGGAAGCTGTTCATGGAGCGCGCGATCAAATATGCGCCGTTCCCGAAGGCGTTCCCGGCGCCGAAGACCTCACCGGTCTGGATCACGCACAAGCTGCAGTACGCTATGAGCGGCGGTTACTACACGTCGAGCTCGTCCGGCTACACGCCCGCGGCGACGACGACGACGAGCTCGGGGAACGGCGGCGCCGACGGCTTCTCCCAGGTCCCTGACTCCGGCAAGACGCCGTAGGCCCTGGCTGCGGCCTGCGGCCGCGGCGATTCCGATCTACGTTGCGGCCTGCGCCGTCCCGGACGGCGGGCTCTTCCGCGCCGAGCGGTTCCGCGACGTCCATCTCTACCAGGGGTTCGCGAACGCCGTCTTCGACGGGCGTGTGCCGTATCGCGACTTCTTCATGGAGTATCCACCGGGGGCGTTGGCGGTGTTTCTGCCGCCCGCGGCTTTCGGCTCCTCGCATTACAACGCCGCCTTCAAGTGCTTGATGGCCTTGTGCGGCATTGCGACGCTCCTGCTCGTCGCGTCCTTGCTGGTCCGGCTCGGGGTTTCGACGGCTCGCCTCTGGGCTGCCGTTTTGCTCTTCGCGCTCTCGCCACTTGCGCTCGGGCCGATCTCACTCAATACGTACGACGCGTGGCCTGCGCTGCTGACGGTCGCAGCGTTGCTGCTGCTCCTCGCTCGGCAGGATGTCGCTGCGTTCGCACTGCTCGGCGCAGCGTTTGCGGCGAAGGTTTACCCGGTGGTGCTGATTCCGCCCGCTGCGGTCTTCGTCTGGCGTACACATGGACGGGAGCGTGCGTTGCAAGCGCTCGCCGCATCGGCCGGTGTTGCTGCTCTCATCATCCTGCCGTTCCTCATCGTTGCGCCGCACGGCCTCGCGGCAAGCTTTCGTGCCCAGGCGGCGCGATCGCTGCAAGTCGAGAGCCTCGGCGGCTCGCTGCTGGCCGCCGGCGATCGGCTCGGCTTGTACAGCGCCACGGTCGTGCACCGCACCGGGCACGCGATCTCTTACGACCTCGTCGGTTCGCTACCGGAAACGCTGGCCGTGCTCAGCTCGGTCGCGCAGGTCCTCGCCCTCATCTCGGTTGCGTGGCTGTATCTGCGGGGTCGCAATGATCCCCGACGGCTCGCGCTTGCGTTCGCCGCGGCGGTCGCGGGCTTTCTCGCGTTCACCAGGTTCTTCTCGCCGCAGTACCTGGTCTGGCTCGTTCCGTTCGTGCTCCTGCTCGAGCCGGCTGCATGGGTGCTGACCGCCGCCGCTCTGGTCCTCGCGCAGGTGTGGTTCTTCCACTACAGAGACGTGTTTGCGCTTGGCGGCTACGTGTGGCTCGTATTTGCGCGCGACGTGCTGGTGCTGGCGTTGTTCGCGCTGGCGCTGGTCCGGCTACGCGGATCCGTGGCGGAAGACGAGGATTCCATCCTCCTCGAACACGAGCCGCCACTCAGGGTTCCGTCGTAGCGCAGCAAGTTGAGTCGCGGTGGGGATCGGCGCGTAACGATCCGCGTAGCCCGGTTGCGTCTCGTCTGCCGCGACCCACTGCGAATCCTCGATGAACGGGAAGCTGAGCACGCGCCCCCGTGCCGACAGATGCGCGCCGAGCGTGTTGGTGGCGCTGACCACCGCGTCACCGGGAATCAGCCGAAGAGCGCGGTCGGCTATGCGATCGTGAACGGTCACGCGCGCCGCGGTCGCCTGAAACGTCTGCCCGCCGGGAAGATGCCGCCAGCCCGGGATCGGCCCCAGCCGGTAGTTACCGGCGAGCGCCGCGACGACGATCACGAGTGCAACCGGCAACGTCCAGCGGGACAGTCGCTTCGCACCGAAGATCGCGCCGATGACGAGCGGCGGGATCAGCCCCGCCGTGTAGTGGAAGTGGATCGACGTCTGTGTCGTCGTCGAAGAGAGGAGATTGATCGCGAGCTCCGGCAGCGCCGCCACGAGCACGAGTGGCGCGAGGAGGCACAGGGCGGCGAGCGGCCCCACCAGCTGGAGCAGGTAGTGGAGATCTCGCGCGCTGAACGCCGCTTCGGCGATCCGCAGTGGATGCGTGAAGGCCGTCTTGAGAATCCCGCCGGCGGACCCGCCCACCTCGCTGTAACGACCATAGAAGTCGGACTCGGCGCCGGCGTTGTAGTGCGGGATCACGACGGCGATCGCGACCGCCGCCCACGCGCCGCCGACGACTGCGATCGCCGCGCCGGCCAGCCACCGTCTGTGCGCGAGGGCGTACCAGATGCCGAAGCCTGCGACGACGAGCGCGATCTCCTCCTTGCAGGTCGCTGCAGCGATCGCGAACAGGGAGAACGGGAGCAGGCGATCTTCGTCGAGGTACCAGAAGGCGAAGAGGAGCAGGGGCGTTGCGAGGGCAACAGGATGAAACTCGTTCAGCGTCACCCAGCCCGTCGCGGGGTAGAGCAGGTAGGCAAGTCCGAAGCCGAGGGCCGCCCGCGACGAGGCGAGATGCTTGTGGGCGAGCCGGAACACGGGAATGGCGCCGAGGGCGACGGCGCACGCCTGCACGACGAGGAGGAGGTGCGGGCTCGGCCAGACCCACCACAGTGGCGCGAACAGCACCAGGATCGGATCGACGTGGGCCGCGAGCCGGGAGATCTGCTCGCCGTGCAGGTCGGTCATCCGCAGCGGGTGTCCGTGCGCAGTCGACCAGACGGCCTGCACCATGTTCCCGAGGTCGAAGCGACCGGTGACGAAGGCCTCGTGGCGGAGTGCGGAGAGCGCCGCAAATCCAGCCGCGTACGCGGCTATCGCCGCGGCCAGTAGGACGCGGGTGCTCGGGAACATCAGGGCTCGTCTCACAGCGACCGTTCGATGATCGCGCGCCAGCGTGCACCGAGGACGACTTCGCTCGCATTCCGCTCGTAGGCGGCACGGCCGCCGTTCGCAATGCGACCGGCGAGCTCGGAATCTGCCGCGAGCCGCCGAACGGCATCTGCCAGGGCCTCCGCGTCGCCAGGGGGCACGAGGAGCGCGCTCTCGTCGGCGACGAGCAGTTCGCGTGCGGCCGGTGTGTCGGCGGTGACGAGCGGCGCCGCACATGCGATCGCCTGGAACGCCTTGTTCGGAATGACCCGCTGCGCCTTCCCGGTGGTGCCGAAGATTCCGAGTGAGCAGCCGGTTCGCTGGATCTCCGCCGGAAGCCGTTCGTACTCGATCCACGGCACGTGCTCGACGTTCGGCGGCCGAGCCGCGAGCAGGCCCTCGAGCTGGCCGCTGCCGACGAGACGAAAGTCGATCTCCGGTGCTTGCCTCGCCGCCTCCAGGATCGTCTCCACCCCTTGCAACGGGATCAGCTTGCCGACGAACAGCGCGACGAAGCGGTCCGGCGGCGACCAGCCCGGTTTGAAGAGCCCGTCCTCCGCACCGACGAAGCAGACGGGCACGTCGGCGAGCCCTGCGAGACCGGCGAAGAACCGTGCGTCCGCCGCGGTATCCGCGACCACGACGTCGGCAGCGCGAAACGCGCGCCGGTCGACGGCTTCGAGGACGCGCGCTGCAAGCGAGCCCGGGCGGAACCGCCCTCGGTCGCCGACCAGGGTGTCAGCGAGCGACACGAGCGGATTGAAGATCAGCGGGAGGCCGTGCGCTGCGCGCCGCGCCGCGGGCAGGTCGAAGTGGCCGGGATACCCCACGATGAACGCGTCGACATCCGGCCGCGGCCGGCGTGCGAGCAGCCGCCCCTCCGCGACGGCGAGCTGCAGTGCACGCTTCGGCCCCGCTCCCCAGCCGTGACGATCGTCGTCCCACACGGACACGTGCTCCTCGAGAACCTCTACGCCAGCGCCGCGCAGGCACGAGATCACCTGCGAGTTACGCGGATAGCCGCGCTCGTAAGTTCCGAAATAACAGAGTTTCAGGACAGGACTTCGTCGATGAGCAGCTCCGCGCGGTCGCGCTCCTGCACGCGCTCCTCGTGGTGGCTCGTGATCATCTCGCTGATCAGTCCGAGCGAGAAGAACTGCATTCCGATCACTACGAGCAACACGCCGAGGAGCAGCAATGGACGCTGTCCGATCGCATGCCCGAGTGCCTTGACGACCGTGAGGTAGATGAGGATCGCGGAGCCGATCGCCCCGAGCAACAGCCCGAGCCCGCCGAACAGGTGCAGGGGACGGTGGCCGTAGCGGCCGATGAAGGAGACCGTCAGCAGGTCGAGGAACCCGCGCAGGTAACGCTCGACCCCGTAGCGCGAGCGGCCGTGCTCCCGGGGTCGATGGTTGACCGGCAGCTCGGCGATGCGGAAGCCGCGGTAGTGCGCCAGCACCGGGATGAACCGGTGCAGCTCCCCATAGAGACGCAGTCCGTGGACGACCTCCTTGCGGTAGGCCTTGAGGCCGCAGTTCATGTCGTGCAGGCGCACACCGGAGAACGCGCTCGTGACGCGGTTGAAGATGCGTGAGAGAAGCCGTCGCGAGACGGGATCGCGTCGGTGCGTCTTCCAGCCGGTGACGAGATCGAAGCCCTCGTCGAGCTTCGCGAGCAGTCGTGGAATCTCGGCGGGATCGTCCTGCAGGTCGCCGTCGATCGTGACGACGGTCTCGCCGCGCGCCTGGTCGAACCCGGCCACGAGTGCGGTGGCCTTCCCGAAGTTGCGGCGCAGGCGAACGACGCGCACGTTTTGCTCGGAGTTGTGCAGCCGTGTCAACGCCGAGAACGTTTCGTCGGTCGAGCCGTCGTCGACGAAGATCACCTCCCATGGCTCGTGCAGCGGCTCGAGTGCGGACCGGAGCTCGTCGTAGAGCAGCGCGACGCTTCGCTCTTCGTCATGCACCGGTACGACAACGGAGATCACGCGCGCGAGGTTATACGCTGGACGAAGAATGGCTGAGCTGCTCTCGCTCGAGGAGGCGCTGAAGCGCATTCTCGAGCGGGTAACGCCGCTCGGGCCCGAGGCCGTGCCGCTGGCGGCCGCGGCCGGTCGCGTCCTCGCCGAGGATGCGCGCGCCGTCGTCGATCTGCCCCCGTTCCCCAGCTCGGCGATGGACGGTTTCGCGGTGCGTTCCGGGGACACGCCGGGACGCCTGCCGGTCGTCGCGCGCATCGCCGCCGGCCTGCCTGCACCGCGGGCGCTCGAGGCGGGTGAGGCGATGGCGATCGCCACCGGGGGCGTTGTCCCGGCAGGCGCGGATTCCGTCATCCCTCTCGAGTATGTTGTCGATCATGACAACGAGGTGGAGATCCCGACGGCCGTCGTCCAGGGAGACAACGTGCGGCCGCGTGGCGGCGACGTTGCCGAAGGTGACGTGGTGGTTCCGCACGGCGCTCGGCTGCACGCCGCGCAGATCGGGGCGCTTGCCGCCGCAGGCCTCGACCGTGTCGTTGTCGCTCAGCGTCCCACGGTCGCAGTGCTTGCGACTGGCACGGAACTGCGCAGACCCGGCGAGACCCTTCGCCCCGGCGAGGTGTACGAGGCGAACGCCGTGCTGCTGGCGACAGCGCTCGCCTCCGCGGGCGCCGACGTCGACACATTGCCGGCCGTAGCCGACGACGAGTCGTCACATCGCGACGCGCTCGAGTGGGGCCTCGCGGCCGACGTGCTCGTCACTTCGGGCGGCGTCTCCGTCGGACCGCATGATCTCGTCCGCCGGATCCTGGGCGAGCTCGGCGTCGAGGAGGTCTTCTGGGGCGTCGCGGTCAAGCCCGGCAAGCCGCTTGCATTCGGCGTGCGCGGGTCGACGCTCGTCTTCGGACTGCCCGGCAATCCGGTCTCCTCGCTCGTCGGGGCCGAGGTGTTCGTGCGGCCTGCTGTGCTTGCCCTGCAGGGTGCGAAGGTTCCTGGTCCGGTGTTCTTGGAGGGGCGGCTCGCGGCCGCTGTACGGCGCAACCCTCACCGTGACGAGTTCCTGCGCGCGACCTCCGCCGCGTCCGAGAACGGCATCCTGCTCATCCCGGTCCGAGGGCAGGAGTCGCACATGATCGCTCGGGCCGCCGCCGCCGATGCGCTCGTGCTCGCACCCCGAGGCGAGGGCGGCCTCGCCGCCGGTGAGAGCGTGCGCTACTTGCCGCTCGCCTGAGCGGCCGGCTCGTACGGCTTCGCACCGCGCGGCTCGACGCGCAGCAACCGCGCGTAGGCGATGTACCGGTGTGTCGCGAAGAAGCGAGGATGGCACGCCTGCAGCTCGACGACCTCGTGGCGGGGCGAGCGGAGCACCGAGAGGTCAGTCGACTTCACGATGCGATGTCGCGTCACGGCATAGACGAAAGTCCCGTACGGGACCTCGATCGTGACGCGGTCGCCGCTCCGAAGCCGGTCGATGTGCGAAAACGGCGCCAGGTACGTCGTGCGGTGCCCGGCGATGTAGACCAGCCGGTTCTCTCCCGGCATGAACGTCCGCTCGTCACGCCCAGGCCCCTTCTTGAGCGTGTCGTGGTCGGTCCCGTTGACCAGCAACATGTTCACGCCCATCCGAGGGACACGCAGGCGTCCGATCACTTCGCCTCGTCTCGAGCTCCTGCGGTACTGCTTGGCCTCGCGCGCGATGCTCTTCTGCTCCGCGGCCTGCGTGACACCCGAGATCGCCGGCTTGAACGATCGCGTCCGCTTGTCGTATTGCGAGGCGAGCTGATGCTGCTTCCACTTCGTGTAGACGGCGGTGAACGGATCCTGCCACTGCCACACGAGCAGAGCCCAGAGCAACGTGAGCACGCCCGCGGTGGCGAGCAAGGTTCCAAGCAGGCGGATGCGGCGTCGCATCTAGCCCTCTAACGCTTCCGGGACCGTCGAGGATGAGCGTCTGCGCCGGTCGTGCAGCGCGAGCACGATGCTGCGGACCAGTCTGCGCAGCGGACCGCTTGGCGGAAGCTCGGCGGCCGACGGGTACGGGGCGTAGCGTCGCGCAGCCAGTGCGGCGAGCTGTCCCGCTCCTGCAAGCCAGACGACCAGAAGCGGCATGACGACGAACGGTACGTAACCAACTGATCTGAGCTCTGCGAGATACCAGGGCGCATCCCAGCCGAGCCCGAACCGTCCGGCGAAGGAGCCGAGCAACAGCGCCGGGCCGGCAAAGCCCAGAGCGAGCACTCCGAGCCGGACGCCGAACGGCGTGTCGCGCACCTGTGGGAGCCAGAGCCAGACGTGGAGCGACGGCAGCAGGAACAGGAGCGCGAACGGGTTCGTCGCGACGACCAGCAGTGAGAGTGCGCCGAGGCAGAGGAGCGACGCCGTGTGTCCGGCGAGCTCGTCCTCGGTCGTGATCGCTCGCCGCGGGATCAACCGTTCGCGGGTGACGAACCAGCCGAGCACTGCGAGCACCGCAAGGCCGAGCAGCCCCTTCGTCGCCCAGTCGTGCGCAAGGGCGCTCGAGGGCGGAATCGGACGAGCGACGCCGTTCGGCCACGCGCCCAGCAACCTGAACAGCTCGAAGAGACCCACCACCCATGCCCAGAACGCGAGCCGGCTGCGGTACGCACGCAGCGCCGGGGCGAGTGCGATGTGCCTGCGCCGGCAGCGGGCGAACAGGTCGACCGCCGTTGCCAAGAAGGGCAACAGACAGGCGATGAGGACGAGCTCGATCGCCCAGCCGCGGATGAGGCGCGAGCCGAGATAGAGGTACGTGGACGTCCCCTGCGTGAACTCCAGACCCTCGTCGAGGGTCCCGAGCGCGTCCTGCGCTGCGCGGCCGACCTGCGCAAGCTTGTCTGCGCGCAGCCGGTTTCCGGTGTCGCTGACGGGATCGGGCGGGTTGTCGCCCGCGGTCGTGAGCGTGACGGCCGCTATCCCGTGCGCGAGGAACGGCGCCTGCTCGTAGAGCGAGAAGGGGAAGCCGAGGTCGATCAGCTGGCGTACTGCGCCCGGACGCGCCGGTGCTCGCCCCGTTTGCGCGGCGATGCGCGCGGCGATCGTCTGCAGAAAGACTCCGGAGGGCTCGCGGGGAGTGTCACCGCTGAACTCCATGCGGATCCGTCCGTTACCGCCGACCGAGTCGAGGTTGATGACACCCGCGACGTCGTTGCGAAACGGAGAATGGGCTGCGAACCAGGCTGCGCCAACCCCGCCGTACGCGCCCCCGTCGGTCGAGACGAAGAGGATTGTGTGATTCGGCCGAAGCTGGGCGGCCGGCCGGCCGGGTGGGACGCCGTACGCGCGGGCGAGCTGAATCAACATCGCCGTGCCGGACGCGTTGTCGTTCGCACCGGGACCGCGGCCGTCGTTGTCGCGGTGTGCCATCACGACGATCGTGCGCGGTGAGCGCCCGACCGCCTCGGCGACGAGGTTCTGCAGCTCGACCTTCCCTCGCCCGGGAATGATGGCGCTGAAGCGCTCGGTTCGGATCGGCAATCCGTAAGGCGCGAGCTGGTCGCGGAACCAGCCCGCCGCAGCGATCGCCTGCGAGGAGCCCGCTTGACGGTACGGCAGGTCGGCCAGATCCACCGCGAGCGCCTTGGTCGCCTTGCCGTCGAACGCCGGCAGGAACGCGCGAGGCATCGGAGTCGGCCGCGCGACGCTGAAGGCTGCCACGAGGAGCGGCAGTCCCACGAGCAGCCAGGTCCCTCGGTACAGACGTCCGTTGACCGGTCGCTCCAGGGAGCCGGGACGGGCCCGGCGCCGCTCGGTCCGGGGCGGAACGGAGGCCATCCAGGGCTATAGTAGGCGCCGAACTACCTGGCAAGGATCGTCCGGCAGGCACTCTTAGCCGAGCACGACATGCCCGACTCCTCAACCATCCTCCTCGTCGACGACGAGGATTCCATCCAAAAGCTCCTCACTTACCCCTTGGAGCGCGAGGGCTATCGCGTGCTGCAAGCGCGTGACGGTGAGGAAGCGCTGACGCGCTTCGCATCCGAGCGAGTTGACCTCGTCGTGCTCGACATCATGCTGCCGAAGCTCGACGGGCTCGAGGTGTGCAAGCGGCTGCGCGCCGAGAGCGAGGTGCCGATCATCATGCTGACCGCTCGCGACGACGAGCTGGACAAGGTACTCGGGCTCGAGCTCGGCGCCGACGACTACATCACGAAACCCTTCTCGATCCGAGAGTTCCGGAGCCGCGTCCGCGCACTCCTGCGACGGGCGTCCGTCGTGCGGCAGGTCAACGAGGGCGACGAGCTGATCACAGCCGAAGGATTGACGATCGATCTCTCCCGTCGTGTGGTCGAGGTCGGGGGCGAGCGGGTGCAGCTCACCTACGTGGAGTTCGAGCTCCTGCGGATCCTCGCCTCCCATCCGGGTCGTGTGTACAGCCGGCGGATGCTCCTTGAGGCCCTCTGGGGCGGAGCCGATTATCGCGAGCCGAGGACGATCGACGTCCACGTCAGGCATCTCCGCGAGAAGCTCGAGCGGGATCCGGCCGAGCCCGGCTACATCCTGACCGTGCGGGGCGTCGGCTACCGCTTCCGCGACCGGTGAACCCCCTGCGCAGCGTCGGTGCCCGCCTGGGCCTCGGGTTGGCCGTGGTGGTGGCTGCTGCGCTGGTGCTGGTCGACCTGATCGTGGTGCCGTCCCTCGAACGGAACCTCATCAACGCCAAGCTGACGCAGCTCGAGGAGGCGGCACCTACGGCGGGCTCCCGCCTCCTGCTCAGCTCGAGCTTCACGCTCGACGACACTATCCAGTCGGCTCACCAGAGCACCGACGCCAGGGTGGTCTATTTCAAGCCCCTTACCTACGACCCGCCGAAGCTGAGGGTCTACGGCGACTCCAGCTCGGGGACGTCGACGGACGTCGAGAACGACCCGTTTGCACTGCGCGCCTTTGCGCAAGCTCGCAGCGCGAGCGGCACCGTGACGTCGGACGGCGTCAGGTACGCGGAGACGGCCTACCCGCTCATCGACGGTTCCGTCCTCCTGCTACGCGCCTCACTCCACGACTCCCTGCGGAGCATCCACCTCGTGCGCAGCCGGCTCGTCGTCGCAGGGTTGATCGCTCTCGCCGCTTCTCTCCTCGTCGGTTACGTCGCAGCGTCCATCTTCGCCCGCCGGATCCGCCGGCTGGAGCGCGCGGCGGATCGAATCGCGAGCGGCGACTTCAGCGTGCCGGTTGTCGACACGGGCCGGGACGAGCTCGCCCAGCTCGCCGCTGCGTTCGAGAGGATGCGGCAGCGGCTCGCGCAGTTGGAACATGCCCGGCGGGAGTTCATCGCCAACGCCTCCCATGAGCTGAGGACGCCGCTCTTCTCGCTCGGCGGCTTCCTCGAGCTGATGACCGAGGAGGAGCTCGACCCGAAGACACAGGCCGAGTTCATGGCCACGATGCGGGAGCAGGTCGAGCGGTTGACGAAGCTCGCAACCGAGCTCCTCGATCTCTCGCGTCTCGATGCGGGGCGGCTCAGCGTCGAGCGCGAGCCGCTCGATCTCACCGCGCTGGCCGAGACGCTGGCGGACGAGTTCCGCGCGGTGGCCCGTTCGACCGAGCATCAGCTCTCGGTGCGCGCCGCCGGGCCGATCGAGGGAATTGGGGACGACGAGCGCGCGCTGCAGATCGGTCGAATTCTGGTGGAGAACGCGCTCGTCCACACGCCGCCCGGCACGGCGGTCCGGCTTGGAACGGGCCGCCGGGACGGCTTGGCCCTGCTGACTGTCGAGGACGAAGGCCCGGGGATTCCGGCGGAGCACGAGGGCCAGATCTTCGACCGCTTCTATCGCATCGAGGGCTCGGTCGCGTCCGGCAGTGGCCTCGGGCTGGCCATTGCAAGAGAGCTGGCCGAGCTGATGGGCGGCTCGGTCGAGCTCAAGGTGAGCCACGGCCGAACGCGATTCGCCCTCGTCTTGCCGGCCTCCGAGGAGGCGTTGCCGTTTTCACCGGAAAACGAACGCGTGGAAGAACCGTCGCTACAGTGAGCCGGATGCGGCTCTCGGCTCTCGCCGTCGTGACCGTTGCTGCCGCCGCCCTGGGCGGCGGCGCTGCTTTGGGCATTGGTAAGGGCACGGGCTGGCTCGACCAGGGCACCAAGACGGTTGTCGTACGTGCGGCAGCTCCCCGGACTGCGGCCCTGCCGGCTTCTGCCACCTCGACGGCAGCCCCCTTGCCCGGCAAGGGGTTCGATCCGCAGCGAATCTTCGCCGAGCGTTCGCCGGGGGTCGTCACGATCTTCGCCTACTTCGGCGATCCCAGTTCGACGGCGACCGCTGTGTCCCAGGGGTCCGGGTTCGTCATCTCACCCAAGGGCTATGTCCTCACCAACTCGCACGTGATCACGAACGCCGGGGAGGGATCGAGCGTTCGGGCGGCTCGGCATCTCTTCGTCGAGTTCGCTGATGGAGACCGGGCCGAGGCGAAGGTCGTCGGCTGGGATCTCTACGACGACGTCGGTCTCCTGCAGCTGAAGACGAATGCGCATCCGCTCTCGCCCGTCCCGCTCGGAGACTCGGCGACAGTGGCCGTAGGCGAGCCCGTGGCGGCAATCGGCAGCCCGTTGGGCAGCGAAATCGGCGTCAACACGCTGACCGTGGGAGTCGTGTCCGCGATCCATCGCTCGATCGACGCGCTCACGGTCAAGCTGTACAAGGTCGTCGACGCGATCCAGACCGACGCACCGATCACGCACGGAAACTCCGGCGGTCCTCTCCTCGACGCGCGCGGCCGCGTGATCGGGATCAATGCGCAGATCCGTAGCGCGAACGGAACGGGCACGAATGACAGCGGGATCGGGTTCGCCATCCCGATCGACGCTGCGAAGCATTCCGTCGCGCAGCTGATCTCCAAGGGCAAGGTGACGTACGCCTACGTCGGCATCAGCACCGAGGACCTGACGCCGTCGCTGGCCCGGGCGCTCGGATACAAGGCCGAGCACGGCGCATTGATCGTCCGCGTCACCGGCGGCAGCCCGGGGGACAAGGCCGGGCTCCACGGCGGTAATCGGGAGGCATACGTTCTCGGCCGAACGCTCGAGACGGGGGGCGACGTGATCCTGGCGATCGACGGGAAGCCCGTCGACGGCGCCGACGACGTCGTGCGGTTCGTCTCCTTCTCGTTGCGGCCCAAGGATGTGGCGGTATTCACGATCCTGAAGCCCGGGGGCGAACGTAAGAAGGTGGCCGTGACGCTTGCGGAGCGCCGGCTGCCGGCGGGTTAGTCCTGGCGCGGCCCGGGCATAAAGCCTCTGAGAGCGAGTGGCGAGAGAGCTCTCGACAAGTTTCGACAGGTTTATTTTGCGTCTTTCTGAGCAAGACTCCTTGCGTGCAGGCCACTCGATGACAACCAGCACCAGCTCCGACGGCGTGACGGTTCGGCTGACGATCCCCGCGCGAGCCGAGTACATCACGCTCTGCCGGCTCGCCCTCACCGGCATCGGGCGGCTGCGTGAGCTGTCCGACGAGCTCCTCGCGGATCTCAAGCTGGCGCTGACCGAAGCCGCATCGAACTCCGTCCGGCATGCGTACGGCGAGACCCGGGACGTGGGTGTGGTCGAGATCTCCTTCGAGCTCCACTCCGACCGGCTCGTCATCGAGGTCACCGACGAGGGTGAGGGATTCGATCCGGCAGCCGCCAAGGGCCATTCCGACGAGCTCTCCGAAGGAGGTCTCGGCATCGCGATCATCCGTGCGATCGCCGACGAGGTCGAGATCGGCGTTCTGCCCGGCGGCAAAGGGTCGCGCCTGCGTTTCGCGAAAGCCTTGATTTAGCGGCTCCAGCCCGCTCGGCCTGTATTCTCGCGACCGTTCGTCCCCAGGAACGCGCCCAGACCATGCTCCAACTCGTCAACGCCGGACACAAGTCGCTCGCCGACTACGCGACGATCGCGACGCGTGGGCTCATGGACGAGATCAAGCGGCTGGCCGAGCCGCTCGCCGGGAAGCGCGTCGTGCACCTGTCGGCAACGGCCTTCGGCGGCGGGGTCGCGGAGATCAACTACACGCTGATCCCGTTGATGCAGGATGCCGGCCTCCACACCGAGTGGCGGATCATCAAGGGCGCCGAGGAGTTCTGGAACGTCACCAAGACGATCCACAACGCCCTTCAGGGGAACCCGCAGGGACTGACGGAGGAGCAGCGGGAGATCTTTCGGCGCTACCAGGAGCTGAACGCGCGCGAATTCGAGGATGACTACGACTTCGTCATCGTCCATGACCCGCAGCCGGCCGGGATGATCGATTACTTCGAAGATTCGCGTGCACATTGGATCTGGCGTGGGCACATCGACTTCTCGACACCGAACAAGGAAGTGTTCGACTTTCTGCTTCCGTCCATTCGTCGTTACGACGCCGCGATCTTCCACCTGCGCGAGTACGTGCCGAAAGCCGAGGGCCTGCCACCGTGCTACATCTGGCCGCCGGCGATCGACCCGCTGGCGCCGAAGAACATGGCGTTGTCGCCCGAGGATGCGGCGTACATCGTCGACCAGTTCGGGATCGACGTCGAGCGGCCCATGCTGACCCAGGTCTCGCGCTTCGATCCCTGGAAGGACCCGCTCGGCGTCATCGATGCGTACCGTCTGGTGAAGAAGGAGTTTCCCGACGTGCAGCTAGCGCTGGTCGGCTCGATGGCGCACGACGATCCGGAAGGCTGGGACTTCTACAACCAGACGGTTGCCTATGCCGGAGGAGACCCGGACATCTACATCCTCTCGAACTTGAACAACGTGGGCTCGGTCGAGGTGAACGCGTTCCAGGTGCACTCCGCGGCGGTGATCCAGAAGTCGATCAAGGAAGGCTTCGGGCTGACGGTGACCGAGTCACTCTGGAAGACGCGGCCGACAGTCGCCGGGCGAGTCGGCGGCATCGTCGTGCAGATCCAAGACGGCGAGACCGGCTGGCTCGTGGACTCGGCGACGGAGTGTGCGGAGGCGTGCATCGAGATCCTGCGTCAGCCACAGGAGGCGCGGCAACGCGCTTTGCGTGGGAAAGAATACGTGCGGCGACATTTCCTGACGCCGCGGCTGCTTCGCGACTGGCTCGTGCTCATGAACCGGCTGCTGGGCAACGACACGTCCGGCGCCGAGGTCCCGGTCGTCGCCGCCGTCTGAGCTTCCCATGCGGCGCAAGCTGATCGTCGTCTCGAACAGGGGCCCCGTGTCGTACGGTCGCAACCCCGACGGGACGCGCACGACGAAGCGTGGCGGCGGCGGGCTCGTCACGGCGCTGCGCAACCTCGTGCAGTACCACGAAGTGACATGGATCGCGAGTGCGATCACCGAGGAGGACAGGGTGCTTGCCGGCGCGACGCTCGACGAGACGGCGCGAGACGGTTCGCCGTACAAGCTGCGCCTCGTCGCGCACGACCGGCAAGCCTACGACTGGTACTACAACGTCGTCTCCAATCCGATGCTGTGGTTCGTCCAGCACTCTCTCTGGGAGCTGCCGTACGCCCCGAGGATCGACGCTGCGTTTCACCGGGCGTGGGCCGAGGGCTACGTCGCGGTGAACGAAAGCTTCGCGTCCGCCGTCGACGCAGAGCTCGAGCGCATGCCCGACGCCGCGGTGTTCTTCCACGACTACCACCTGTACCTCGCGCCGCGCATGGTGCGCGAGCGAAGGCCGGATGCGGCATTGATGCACTTCGTGCACATCCCGTGGCCCCAGCCGGACTACTGGCGCATCTTGCCGAAGGATGCGAGGTCCGCAATCCACGACGGGCTGATGGCGAACGACGTCGTCGGCTTCCACACGGAGCGCTGGCGCAGGAACTTCATCTACAGCGCGCGCGAGTTGCTGGGCGAAGACGCTACCGCGAAGGCGGTGACCGCCCCGATCTCGGTGAACCCGGCGGAGTTCATCGAGCTCGCGCAGAGCGAAGCAGTGTTGAGTGCCGAGCAGGAGATCATCGCGAGCAGGCCGGAGAAGCTCGTCGTGCGTGTCGACCGGACCGATCCCTCGAAGAACATTGTCCGGGGTTTTCGTGCCTTCGAGCTCTATCTCGACGCGCATCCGGAGATGCATCGTCGGGTCGGCATGCTCGCTCTGCTCGATCCGTCGCGGCAGGAGATTCCCGAGTACGCGGAGTACCTCGCTGCGATCCAGCGCGAGGCGCGCCGTGTGAACGATCGCTTCCAGCAGAGCGGCTGGCGGCCGGTCGACCTGGAGATCGCGGACGATTTCCCGACGTCGGTGGCCGCGTACAAGCAGTTCGACGTTCTGCTCGTGAACGCCATCTTCGACGGCATGAACCTCGTCGCCAAGGAGGCGCCGCTCGTCAACGAACGTGACGGGGTTGTTGTCCTATCTGAAAACGCAGGCGCTCACGCCGAGCTGGGCGAGTGGGCGCTGACAGTGAACCCGTTCGACGTCGAAGGCCAGGCAGAAGCGATCGAACGAGCCTTGTCGATGGACGCCGGCGACCGGCACACGAGGCTCGAGGCCATCCGCGCGCATGTGCGCGAGCACGATTTGAACTGGTGGACGAACATGCTGCTGGCCGCGCTCGATCGCGTTGCCACGCCGACTCCTCGTTAGGATCGACCAGGGCATGGGCGAGTTGAGCCACGTCACCGAGGCCGGTGACGTTCGCATGGTGGACGTCGGCGGCAAGCCGCTTTCACGGCGCCGTGCAGTGGCGCGCGGGGTCGTGCGGATGGCGCCGGAGACAGCGCAGCGACTGCGGGAGCTGCCGAAGGGCGACGCCCTGGCAACCGCACAGGTGGCAGGGATCATGGCCGCCAAGCGCACGAGCGAGCTGATTCCGTTGTGCCATCCGCTCCCCTTGTCCCACGTCGAGGTTTCCCTCGAGATCGACGCGGCGGGCGTCGTGATTCTCGCCGTCGTCGAGACGACCGCGCAGACCGGCGTGGAGATGGAAGCGCTGACGGCCGTCTCCGTTGCAGCCTTGACCGTGTATGACATGGCGAAGGCGATCGACAAGGGCATGGCGGTGACGGACATCACGCTGGCCGAGAAGACCAAAGAGCCCGCGTGAAGGCCGCCGTGCTCACGATCTCCGACGGTGTTGCGGCCGGCGAGCGCGAGGACGAGAGCGGCGCGCTCCTCGTGCAGCTGCTGCAGGGCGAGAAGTACGAGGTCGAGCATCGCGTCGTTCCCGACGAGCGGCCGCAGATCGCGGCGGCATTGCGTGCTCTGTCCACGGACGCGCGGGTGATTCTGACGACCGGTGGAACAGGGGTGTCGCCCCGTGACTTCACGCCGGAGGCGACCGAATCTGTGATCGATCGAAACGTGCCCGGAATCGCCGAGGCTATCCGTGCAGACGCGACCCGGAAGACGCCCCATGGACTGCTCGGCCGTGGTCTCGCCGGCGTGCGCGGGCAGACGTTAATCGTGAATCTCCCTGGATCGCCCGGCGGCTGCCGCGACGGCTTCGCGCTGATCAAGCCCGCGTTGCCGCATGCGGTCGACCTGATCGCGGGCGGCCGTTCCGAGCATCAGCAGACGTGACAGCTGTAGTCGCGTTTCCGCGTCGCTTCGCGTCACTCGTGAAGATCGAGCACACGGTCTTTGCGTTGCCGTTCGCCTACATCGGCGCGTTGCTCTGTGTGCATCGCATCCCGTCCGGGCACGATCTCGTCTGGATCACGCTGGCGATGCTCGGTGCACGCTCGCTCGCGATGGGACTGAACCGCGCGATCGATGCGGAGATCGACGCACGCAACCCGCGCACGGCCGATCGCGAGCTGCCGGCCGGAAGGCTTTCCCGCGTACAGGTCACGGCATTCTGCGCGCTCGCGTTCGCGCTCTACCTCGTGTCGTGCTTCCAGCTCGATCCGATCGTGCGCTGGCTCTGGCCGATCCCGATCGCCGGCTTCGTCGTCTATCCGTATCTGAAGCGCTTCACGTGGCTGAGCCACATCTGGCTCGGGATCGTCGACGGGCTTGCGCCGGTCGGCGCGTGGGTTGCGATCACCGGCCGGCTGCCGTGGGAAGCGTGGGCGCTCGGCGGCGCAGTCGCGGTCTGGATCGCGGGCTTCGACGTCTTCTATTCGCTGTTCGATCGGGAATTCGACGTCGAGCAGGGACTGCACTCCGTGCCGGTGCGCTTCGGTGTGGAGGGTGCGTTCTGGGGAGCGCGACTGTTGCACGTCCTGACGGTCGCGTTGCTCGCGGCGGTGGGCGTCGGTCTCCACCTCGGCTGGTTCTACTGGATCGGGGTCGTGGCGGTCGGAGCGCTGCTGGCCTACGAGCACTCGCTCGTGAAGCCCGGCGATCTCAGGCGCCTCGATTCGGCGTTCTTCACGGTGAACGGTGTGATCAGCGTCGTGTTCTTCGGGTTCGTGCTGGCCGAAGCCGCGCTCTAGCCGAGCTCGAAGCGGCAGGCACTCCAGGGCCAGTCGGTGCGCTGCTTGCACAGGCCGGCGCGAACCGGGTTTTTATCACGTAGAGGCAAACCTGCTGGAGCTCTTCCTCGGCCAGCGATCTGCACCAGAAGCGGTCACCGAAGACGTGTCCCCCGCGTCCATATTTGAAGTTGAATCCCTGGGCGTAGTCGCCGTTGAGGATCTGCATGCCGTCGGACAGATTCTCGCGTGTCGTATCGATCACCAGGTGATAGTGGTTCGTCATCAGGCAGAAGGCCTGACACGTCCACTCGTGGCGGTCGACCGCGAAGGACAGCAGGCTGAGAAAGTTCCGGCGGTCGTTGTTGTCGTGGTAAATCGGCATCTTTGCGACCCCACGTGCACCGACGTGAAAGAGCCCGTCGGGAAACAGGAATCGAGGAATCCTCGGCATGGACGCAACGTATGAGGCGAGCTAGCGGTTCCCATGCCCAGAGGGGCCACCTGTAGACGAGAAGTCACACTCTCGGCACGAACTCCATGTCCCCACGACCCGGTCCCGGCCATGTCGCTGGCATCCATGTCGGGGACAGTCCCAGGCGTGTGACGCTCCGCCTCGTCCGGAAGGGACGCGGACCGTGCTGTGGCTCTGGCTGGGCGCGACTACAGTGGCATGATGATTCGGGCCCGGGGGGTGGAGAAGCGCTACGGCGACAAGCGCGTTCTGCGCGGCGTCGGGTTCGAGCTAGCGCCTGACGGGTTCCTCGTCGTCACCGGGCCGAACGGATCCGGGAAGACGACGTTGCTTCGGCTTTGCGCCGGGCTCGCGGTCCCCTCGGCCGGCGAGCTCGAGGTCACGCTTGAACGCGGGCGCATCGGCTACCTCGCGCACGAGCCGCTCGTCTACCGCGAGCTCACCGCACTCGAGAACCTCGACCTCTACGGCCGGCTCTATCGCGTCGCGGAACGGCGCGAACGGATCGGCATGCTGCTCGAGCGCTTCGGCCTGTGGGACGCGCGGCACGTCCGCGCCGACTCCTACTCGCGTGGCATGCTGCAACGGCTCGCGCTCTGCCGCACCCTCCTGCACGGCCCAGACCTGCTCGTCCTCGACGAGCCCTACAGCGCGCTGGACGAGGAAGGCGCCGCGCTGCTGGACCGTGAACTGGAGCAGGCTCGCCCGCATTCCGCGTTCGTCGTCGCGACACACGATCCCGCACGCATCGAACGCTTCGCCTCGTCGAAGCTGGCGCTCGCATGATGTATCTCGCCGACGTCGGCGCGCTTGCGCGGAAGGACCTCTTGCTCGAGTTCCGAGCGCGCGACACCTTGCCGGCGATGTTGCTCTTCGTGCTCTCCACCCTCGTCGTGTTCCACTTCGTCCTTCCGGGCGACTCGTCCGAGCTCGCGGCGAAGGGACTGCTCTGGGTCGCGATCGTCTTCACCGCACTCCTGGGCCTCTCTCGTGCGTTCGCCGCCGAGCGGGAGCAAGGCGTCATCGACGGGCTCGTGCTGGCACCGAGCGATCGCAGCGCGATCTGGCTGGGCAAAGCGCTGTCGGTCCTCGCCTTCCTCGTGCTCGCAGAGCTGGTCGCCCTGCCCGCCTTCGCGCTCTTCTTCGGCGGAGTCGACGGTCCGATGATCGCCGGCATTGCCCTCGCCGACGTCGGCATCGCCGCGGTCGGGACGCTGCTCGCAGCGATGGCCGCCGCCAGCCGCGCTCGCGAGCTCCTCCTGCCTCTTCTCTTCCTTCCGCTCGCGATTCCCATCATCGTCGGCGGGGTCGGCGCCAGCGTCACGAACGACCCCGCCCGATATGTCGGGTTCCTCGCCGTCTACGACGCCCTCTTTGCGATCATTTGCTGGGCTTCCTTTGAGTACGTGGTTACGGAATAACCGCCTGGCCGCGCTAGCAGCGCTCGCCTTCGCCCTGGTCACCGCCTCGATCGCGCTGGTCTTCTTCTACGCGCCCGTGGACGCGGACGGACTGAACCAGAAGATCTTCTACTTCCATGTCGCCATCGCCCTCACCGCATACGCCTTTTTCGCCTGGGGTGGCTGGAAGGCCCTCCGGGTGCTCTGGAAGCGGGACGAGAACGCGGACCTCGAGAGCTACGTCGCGATTCACCAGGGCGTGATCTTCGGGGCGCTGACACTCGTGACGGGCTCGATCTGGGCGCGCTACCGCTGGGGCCACTGGTGGGAATGGCACGAAGACCAGCTCGTTCTGTTCCTCGTGCTGTTCCTCTTCTATGCCGCGTACTTCATGCTGCGGTTCTCGGTTCCGGCCGGTCCGCGCCGCGCGAATCTCAGCGCGGTCTACGCACTCTTCGGTGTCGCGCTCGTGCCGGTGAGCATCCTCGCGATTCGTCTCTCCGAACGCTTCATCCATCCCGTGGCGTTCGACAAGGGCGGCCCCAACATGGCTGGATCGCAGTTCTTCACTTTCTGCGTCTCGCTGGCGGCGATGCTCACCCTCGCCGCGACGCTCTACCATGTCGAGCTCGCCGGCAAGCGCATCGACGTGCGCCTGCGCGAACTGCGGGAGGCACTGCAATGAGCGCCGAGGAGAAGTACGTCGCGGCCGCTTATCTCGTCATCTTCGCCGTGGTGCTTGCCTACGTCGTGATCATCGCGCTGAAGCTCCAGCGCCTCGAGCGGGAGCTGAGCGAGCTCACGGAGCTGGCGCGCACGAAACAGGAAGAAAGGAGGGCGGTCGCAGTTGGCTGAGCTGCTCTTCTGGCCCGCGCTCCTCGCCTACGGCGAGGCTGCCGTCGCCTATCTGAACGACGTCCGCCATCCCGGGCTGGCAGGCCGGCTCGCAACCTGGGGCGTCCGGGTCGGGTGGCTCGTCCAGACGGCGTTGCTCGCTGCGCAGGCCGCGCGCGCCGACGGCTTCCCCTGGTCGACGTGGGGCGGCTCGCTCAATCTCTTCGTTTGGCTCGTCGTCGGGGCGTATCTGATCTGGGGCTGCCAGCCGCGCTATCGCCTGCTCGGTCTCGCCGTTCTCCCGCTCGCGGTGGTTCTCTTCATCCTCGCCCGCGTCGGCGGCGGGACAGGCATCGGCGCACGCAGCCACTACTCGAACCTGTTCCTCGTGCTGCATGTCGGGCTCGTGCTCGCGGCCTTTGCGGGGTTTACGCTCGCCGCTGCCCTGTCGGCGCTTTACCTGTGGCAGGAACGACGACTGAAGCGCCGCGAGAGCTCGATCTTCCGTCTGCGCGCGCCTGCGCTGTCACGGCTGGATGAGGTGGCCGCGCGCACGATTGCCATCGCCCTGCCCGCACTCACGCTCGGGATCGCCGTCGGCATCGCACGCCTGCGCGACCGCGGCGGCGGCTTCGACGCGTTGATGGCTGTCACCGTTCTCACGTGGAGCGTCTACAGCGGCTACCTCGTGCTGCGGCACTTCGCCGGTTGGCGCGGCCGCCGGGCTGCGTACCTCGTTCTTGCGGGCTTCGTCCTCGTCGTGGTCGTTCGCCTCGGCCTTCCCGTCACCCACTTCGCGACATGAGCATCGTCCTCGTCGGCATCTCGCATCACCAGGCGCCTGTCGAGCTGCGTGAGCGTGCGGCGCTCGGCCGTCAACGGGCGGCGGAGCTCGCGGAGGCGCTCGCCGGCGGCCGCAGCGAAGCGGTGGTCCTCTCGACGTGCAACCGCACAGAGCTGTATCTGGCGGATGAATCCGCCGACGCTGCGGAAGAGAAGGCGGAGGTCGCGCTGCTCGCCCTCGAGTCGAAGCTCGGCCCGGCTCTCTACAGGCTGCGCGACGAAGAGGCGGCGCTCCATCTGTTTCGGGTCGCCGCCGGTCTCGACTCGATGATCCCCGGCGAAGGGGAGATCCTCGGACAGGTACGCGCCGCGCACGAGTCCGGCGTCACTGGACCGCTGCTCGACCGCCTGTTCCGCCAGGCCGTGCAGGCCGGCCGCAAGGCGCGAACCCAGACAGCAATCGGCGAGAGCCCGGCGTCTGTGTCGTCGGCAGCTGCCGCGCTCGCCGAGCAGGTCTTCGGCGATCTCGAGGGACGCAGTGTCCTCGTCGTCGGCGCCGGCAAGGTCGGCGAGCTGGCGATCCGGAATCTCGTCTCGCGCGGCGCGACCATCGCGTCGGTCGCGAACCGCACAGAGCAGCGCGCGGAAGACCTTACGGAGCGATTCGGCGGGGAGGCGCTGCCGCTCGAGCGCATCGACGAGGAGCTCGTGCGCGCGGACGTCGTGCTCTCGTCGACGAGCGCTCCCGGTTGGATTCTCACGCGTGAGCAGGTCGAGCAGGCACTGCGCGCCCGCAGGGGTCGCCCGCTCTTCCTGATCGATCTCGCAGTGCCGCGCGATCTCGATCCAGCCATCCACGAGCTCGAGGACTGCTACCTCTACGACATCGACGATCTCGAAGCAGTCGTGGCCGAGACGCTGGCCGGGCGCCGCCGCGAGGCCGCGCGTGCGGAGACCATCGTGGCGGAGGAAGCGGATCGGTTTCGCGCGTGGCAGGCATCCCTCGACGTCGTTCCGGCGATCACCTCTCTGCGCGCGCGGGCCGAACAGATCCGCGACGCCGAGCTGAGCCGAGCGAAGCTGAACGACGCCGAGCGGCGCGCTGCAGAGTCCGTAACCGCGGCGGTCCTGAACAAGCTCCTACATCTGCCGACAATTCGCATGAAACAGGCGGCCGCGGCAGCCGACGGCGTGATTTATGCTGATGCGGTGCGTCACCTCTTCGGTCTCGAGGACGAGCGCTGAAGTCCGCGAACCTGATCGGGCGGCCGCTCCCCGTGCAGGCCCCGACCGCATTCGTGCGCGTGCGGCGGCGCAGGCCATGCGGCCAGACGCGGGTCAAGCGCACCTGGTGCCGTGCTGATCCGCGTCGGTTCCCGCGGCAGTAGGCTCGCGCTCACGCAGGCCGAGCTGGCGTCGGCCCGGCTGCGCGGGCCGGGTGTCGAGATCGCGCTCGTTCCCATCACGACCGCCGGCGACCGCGACCGCACACGCCCGTTCGGCGAGATCGGAGCGCGCGGCGTCTTCGTCAAAGAGCTGGAAGAAGCGCTGCTCGACGGTCGCATCGACGTCGCCGTGCACTCCGCGAAGGACATGACCTCCACCGACACGAAGGGCCTTGCGGTCGGGGCGTACCTGGAGCGCGAGGATCCTCGCGACGCGCTTTGCGGAACGCCGGAGCTGCGTGCGGGAATGCGGATCGGCACCGCGTCGGTCCGGCGGAGGGCGCAGCTGCTCGCCCTCGAGCCGACCCTCTCGATCGAGCCCTTGCGCGGCAACATCGAGACGCGACTGCGGAAACGCGGCGAGCGCGGGCTCGACGCGATCGTTCTGGCGGCGTGCGGCCTTGAACGTCTCAACCTCGCCGGCGAGATCGGCCGCCGCTTCGAACCGGAAGAGCTGGTTCCGGAGGCGGGGCAGGGTGCGCTGGCGCTTCAGGTGCGGGCGGGCGAAGAGCACCTTGTGGGCGCAGCCGACCACGGCGAGACGCGGCGGCGCGTCGAGGCCGAGCGCGCCTGCGTCGCCGTCATCGGGGGCGGGTGCCTCGCTCCGATCGCCGCGTATCACGACGGCGCACGCCTGACCGCGCTCGTCGCGGCCGAGGACGGCAGCTGGATCGAGCGTCGAAGCGGTGACGATCCCGGCGAGGTCGCAGCCGCGCTGATGCCGTTCGTCTCGGCCTGACATGCGCGTGATCGTCACGCGGCCGCGGACGCAGGCAGAACCTTTGCTCACCGCCCTCCGTGCTGAGGGGTTCGAGCCCGTCGCCTGTCCGGTGATCGAGATCGAGGCGATCGACAACGGCCCGATCGACGTCAGCGGCTACGACTGGGTGATCGTCACGAGCGCGAACGGCGCCGCTGAGCTCGAGGCGCGACACACCGGTGAGTTGCCGCGTGTCGCAGCCATCGGAGAGACGACGGCGGCCGCACTTGCCGCGCGGGGCATCGCGGTCGACTTCGTGCCCTCCCTGGCGTCGCAGGAAGGGCTCCTGGCCGAGCTGCCGCGGCCGGCGGGTCGTGCCCTCTTCGTCGGCGCCGAGCGTGCGCGCCGGCTGCTCGTCGACGAGCTTCCTGCGGACTACCGCGCTGTCTACCGCACCGTGGAGCTGACACCGTCGCCGCCCGACGGCGAGCTGGTGCTGCTTGCCTCGCCCTCTGCTGCGCAGGCGTGGGCGAAGCTCGGCTCGACCGTCCCGGCGATCACGATCGGACCGCAGACGACCGCCGCTGCGCTCGCCGCGGGCCTGACCGTGGTGGCGGAAGCCGGCACGCAGGATGTCGTAGGCCTCGTAGACTCCGCCGCGCGGTGGCGAGCTTCATCACGTTCCTGACGGACTTCGGCCTGCAGGACGACTTCGTCGGTACCTGTCACGGGGTGATGAAGCGGATCGCGCCGGAGGTGGAGATCATCGACATCACGCACGGCATCGCGCCTCAGGCCGTTCTCCAGGGAGCGCTCACCTTGGCCAATACGCTGCCGTTCATGCCCGAGGGGGTGCACCTTGCGGTCGTCGATCCCGGGGTCGGCGGCGCGCGTCGTGCCCTCGCCCTCCGTGATGCACAAGGGCGCATGTACGTCGGACCGGACAACGGGCTGCTCATTCCCGCGGCCGAGAAGCTGGGCGGGATCACCGACGCCCACGAGCTCGCGAAT